>OCVV010990991.1_pt1 | contig 14121 bp, 13 predicted proteins | sample 1539721 | NCBI WGS metagenome assembly OCVV01 (sample SAMN02144230, study PRJEB22623) | gut metagenome | biome: sheep rumen | host: Ovis aries | place: New Zealand
AGGATGGTTTTCTAAGTGAATATTGCCTTATTTATAGAATTTAAAATTTAGGAGAATTTTTATGGCTAGGAAAAGTGAACTTAATAAAGATATTTCTCTTCTTACAAAAGAAGAAGTTACTGCTTACAAGGAAACAATACTTTCAAAGAAAAAGAAGATTAAGGAACAGCTTTCTTCTTTAGAGGATGCTTTAAATAATATTGAGGAAGTTGAAAAAGAGATTAAGATTCAGGAAAACAATGAAGAGCTTTCTTATCTTAGAAAGAATAAGGATGTAGTTTTAAAAATTGTTGCACCTACACATTCTCGTGTTGGTTGTTCTGATGATTGTCCAAATAATGACTATATGGATAATGATGTTCCTTATTGCAAGAGATGTTTCCTTCTTAGAATTCTTAATGATGACTGGGAAGATAGTTATAAGCTTACTTTTGATGTAAATATTGAAGAAATTCGTTGATTGAGGTGTTTTATGCAGAATATTAATTTGGAACTTTATAAAGTTTTTTGTATGGTTGCTAAGTACAATTCTATGACTAAAGCTGCTGATGCTTTAAATGTTTCTCAGCCTGCTGTGTCAAAAAGTATCAAAACTTTAGAAGATTTAATGGGAAGTGCTCTTTTTTACAGAGTTAATAGAAATTTATCTCTAACAAAAGAAGGAGAACTTTTGTATTCTAGAATTAGTACTGCTATTGAAGCAATCTTTTCTGCTGAAGATGAATTTGAATCCTTTAAAGAACTTAAAACGGGAGAAATAAAAATTGGTATTTCTTCAACTCTTACAAAATGTATTCTTATAGATACATTAAAGAGTTTTAAGTTAAAATATCCTGATGTTAAAATTAGTATTATTAACGGACTTACGTCTGAACTTACTAAAAAACTAAATGATGGGGAGGTGGATTTTGTAATTTATAACGGAGAAAATATTGGTGGAAAGAAGATTGCCGAGCTTACTTATTCTTTCTTTTATAATCCAGTATTTTTCAAAAATGACAAAAAGGATATTAGAGACTATCCACTTATTTTACAGAAAAAGAATTCAAATACACGAAAGGAGCTTGAAAAGTATCTTGGAGACTTGAATCCTTATATGGAGGTCGTAAGTCAAGACCTTATTGGTAATATGGTTGAATCAGGACTTGGAGTTGGTTTTGCTCTTGATAAACTTATAGATTTAAGCTTTCCAGATATGGAAAAGATTAAAGTAGATGAAATCAAAGGTACGAACGTTTATTTGTTGGATAGAAATTCAAATACTATTGCTTCAAGTACATTTATCAAAGAATTGAAGAAGAATTTGTCTTAATTTCTCTTATTTTAGAAATTTTTAATTCTTTGATAATATAATATTAGAAATAAAAATTTTAGGAGAAATTTAGGGTGAATGCAATTTTTTCTATTGATAAGAATTACTCCGATTTGATTTTTACTGGAGAAAAAGATATTGAATTTAGAAAAATCAAAACAAGACTTAAAAGTGGTGACAAAGTTTATGTTTATGAGACAAAGAAAAATGGATGTGGCAAAATTGTAGGCTATTTTATTATTGATAGAGTTTGGGAAGTTCCAAAGGTAAAGGTAGCAACTTACAATTTTATTTATCATTATGCATCTAAATTTTCTGATAAAGAGACTTTAGAGATGGTTAAAAAGGCTCTTAGTATTGAACTTAAAGAGTATAATAATTGTCTTGTTTTAAATTATCTTTTTGATGATGAAGCACTTAATTTTATGCTTTGTAATGGTAGACCTTATGATAGTGACGAACTTCTTTTAAGACATATGTCTAAAATGACTGAACTTAGTAAGATTAATGATATTAGGTGGAAATTTTTAGATGATGTTGATGGTTATCTTTACAAGATGGGTGCTTATGATGGAGATGAGTTTAATTATAACTTTGCGTACTTTATAAAAGATTTTTGTAAATTTGATATTCCTTTAGATATTTCTGAATTCAATAATTTAGAAGGAAAGGAAATATTTAAGGCTCCTCAGAGTTTTTGTTATACTATAACAGATATTTGATTGGAGGGTTTTATGTACAGAGCACTTAGAAGACATTATACTAGAAAGCACAAAGAGAGACTTAAGAGAATTGCAGAATTTTCTGGATATCCTGCAGGAGCTTCTTTCATTAAGAAAGATGAAAATGGAAGAATTACTTATGGAGATAAAGAGGATTCAACTTATATCAAAAAGACTTACAGGTCAAAGCACGGTGGGTCTAAGCTTATTAAGAAACAGTGCCATAAATATGAAAGGAATTATGATTATGACCTTACTCCTTCAGGAAAAGGAAATTGGGCTCATAAGGTTTCTGATTATTGGTGGACACTTACTTAAATAAAAAAAAGAGACCAAAAGGTCTCTTTTTTTTATACATATTCTACATTCGAGAATCTAACTATTTGTGCCCAAGGCGTTAGAGCAACTGCATCATAAATATCATCGATTAAATTATATTCTTCTTTTTTTGATAAGAAGTGTACAACATCATCATATCTTGCTCCTAAAATAATAGAGTCATCATACATTATTTCAGAAATTTCTTCGAGATATTTATAAGCTTCTTCTGAGACAGTATCAAGCATTCTACAAATGAAATCATCTTCATCAACGGAAGTAAAACCAAGTTCGAAACTATAATCGAAATTTGTAAGCTTTACTTTTTTTCCAGTCATATGAAGTTCTTTCATATACCAATATTCTTCATTTTCTAAAGCATCTGGTACATAATCTCTTACTTCTTCAGGAAATATTAAATTTTCATCTAAAGTACTGATTTCTGCTTCATAAATAATTAATTCTACTCCAACTGAAATATCTTTTCCTCCTCTTGGGATTGCTTGAAGGCAACCTTCAATGCTTGAAGAAAGACAAACTCTTTTTATAGTTTTATCTTCTTCTAATCCTGCAGATTCTGGAATCATTGGAACAAAAGTTCTATTTAAACTTGCAGATGTATCAAATGAAACTCTATAAAGCTTCATTGTTTTCCTCCTTAAAAATTTTTACAAAATTTTATCTTTTATATTATAGTCTATTTTTCTTGATTTTATTTTATTTTTTACAAAAAAGAAGAGGGCAAAAGCCCTCTTCTTTAATCTGCTAAGAATAAGTTTTCAAATACTTCCCAAGTATAAGCATTATCGTTATCTGGGAGAGAACTATCAGTTATTCTTAACCAATATTCAGTGTCATCTACAATTACATTGACCCATTCCTTATTGTCTGTTTTATTACAATCAAATTCTGTTCCTGCATCTAAAGTTACTACATCTTCTGAAGCAATTTCTGTATGAACAGTAAGAGGAATTGTTGTCTTAATAAGACCTTCTCTTGGAACAGCATATGTAAACATTTCTTCTTCACCAGTTCTTACAATCTGTCCATTATCAATTTTATACATCATAGGTACAAAAGTTGTTTCAGGGAAATCAATTCTTGTGTAAATCTGCATTGTTCCATCGTGATTTAAAGTAATTGAATTTACTTCTTTATCAATTGGAGTTCCGTTTCCTATAATTCCTTCAGTATTTCCAAGGAGAACTACGCTTTCTCCATCAAATCTTAAGAATTCTGTCTCAAGGTCATCGCTCATTCCATAAGTAGAAATAGCTATTTCATAGAAATTATCATTTTCATCTAAATCTACGATTCTATATGTGTCGATAGGATTGTAAAGATTTATAATGTCTGAACAATCGATTTCATTAATGAAGAACTTTCCAATCATATCTTCTTCATATTCAGGGTCTTTTTCTGTGTAATAAAGAATATCTTCTACAGTTCCATCATTATTCAAATCGATGCTGTAGTGGACGTTTGATTCATATACAGTTTCTTCTGATATTGTAGTCTTTTCTTCAGTAGTTTCTACTACTTCATCTTCTTTTGTTTCTGGTTCTACAGCAACTTCTTCTTCTTTCGATGTTTCCTGTGTTACAACATTTGTCTTTGTTTCGTTTTTTACTTCTTTTTCATTTCCACATCCAACTAAAGAAATAGCAAACATAGATGCAAAAATAATACTTAATACTTTTCTTTTCATAAAAACCTCCATAAAATTTGTACAAATATATTATATATCATATATTTTAGTTTTTTAAAGTATTTTTTGTTAAAAATGTACTATATTTTAATATTTTTAGAATTATCTATAAAAAAAGAGAATGCATCAAGCATTCTCTTTTTTTTATTTAATTACATAAAGAAAAGGGTATTCTCTACTTGGTCTACTTTGGTAAGAGTACCAAACCATCCATTTTTTCCTATTTTATTGTAATATTCTTCTGTACAGAAAAATACACTTTCTTTAGGAAGAGTTCCTTTTCCTGAGAGAGCTAAATTTACTGCCTCTTTTACAGCGTCTGTAATTTCAACATCCTTATATCTGCCATTAGAATAAGTTTCAAACTGATTCTTTTGACTTAAGATTTCGCTGATATCATCAGGAAATTCTGAAGAATAATAACGGTTTACTATTACTTGTGCTATAGGGAGACATTCATCAACTCCCCAATAGCTATAAGTTTCTGCAGCAACAATTTGTTCCATAAAATAAACTTCATCAGCTGAAACAGGAATTACATAAAAAGTTGATGCAAGTGCTGTTTCTTCATCTTCAATAGTTACAATATCAGATGCTGCTTCAGTCTGAACAAGTGTTACATCATTTTTTACATCTACAGTATAATTCTGAAGATTTGACATTTCATTGTAAATAACTGCGGTGATTCCTGCTGTTGGAATTTTTGCTTCAGTAGGAATTTCTTCTACCAAAGCTGCTGGTTCTTCAGCCGAAACTGTTACAGTGTTTACAGTAAATGTTGCAAAAACTGATAATAAACACATAGTTACCGTTAAAACCTTAGCTATCTTCTTATTCATATTTTTTTCCTCCAAAATCGGCATATCGCCATAAAAACTATCTTTTATTATATTTCTATTGTTTTTCATTTATAAATAAACCTTTCTTATTTTTTACAAAAAAATACCTTCCTTAGAAATACACCTAAGGAAGGGTATTTAAAAGTTGGATTTAGTTAATTTTTGTTTTATTTTGTTGTGTACAAATCTAGATTCTTGAAAATTTTCAAAAACTTATATTCAAACACAAACTTTTATTTTTTATGCGTTTTTGTATTTTTAAGTATTTTTTACAGTTTTATGTTTTTCTAAATGCTTATTTTCTCTACATTTCCTCCTTTCTTAATAAATATATTAACATTTCGTAATAAATTTGTAAAGATTTTATAAGTTTTATCTAAAGAAAGTATAAAAAGTGTAAACTTTTAAGTATTTTTATACAAAAAATATATTCACAATTTAACTTTTAAACGTTAAATTTAAAAATTTGTAATAAGGACTTAGAAAATATTAAAAATATTTTGATATGTCTAAGATATATAGATTTTTAGATTTTATAATTTATGGAAGGGTGTTTTTATGGTTGAATGGATTGTGTCTATAGTGCTAGCTATTACTAGTGGTGTAGTTTTATTTTTAGAAGGATGGGTTTTTATATTTTTCTTAATACCTGCGATTGTTTGTTCTCCTATCGTTCTTGATTTTATATATTCAAAAGGACTTCTTATTTCAAATACTTTAAAATGGGTTATAATCTTTGTTTTTTGTATTATCGGAACAATACTTATAGTTAATAAAGAAGTTGAGACAATAGATGATATTGAAATTGTAAATCCTATGGATGGACTTGTTTTAAATGAACAAAAAATCCTTAGAATGGATGAAGATGGAGATATTAATGAAGGTATTGACCTTGATACGCTTGGAGAAGATGGAAATGGAATAAATGATGAAAATAGTAAATCTTTCATTACTGAAGAAAAAATAAGACAAGAACTTAGTTATACTGTTTTATATTTTTATGATGACAAACAATCTGATGCCGCAACAGAAACAATTGTGGCTCATGAAGGCGATGAGATAAAATATGAGGATATAAAAGATAAGACTTTAGGACTTTATGAACTTGATTATATGGAGAATTTACCTCTTACACTTTCTGCTAATGGTAATAATGTTATTAAAATTTACTATACAAGACAGCAGAAGGAAGTTTCTTATACAATAAAATATTACTATAATGGTTCTCTTGATAGTTCAAAAACAGAGTATTTAACTGGAAAAACTGGAACAGTTATTAGAGATTATCCTAAAAAGCCAACGGATGGTCTTGTCCCTTTAAAAGCTATTAACTTTCCTTTGAAACTTTCTTTTGATGAGAAAGATAATGAAATCAGAATTTATTATGGATTTGATAAAAATACTACAATGGAAGAACTTGGGCTTGTTGAAGGCTTTGCTCCTACAGTTATTCTAAGAAAGAAAACTACTGCATCTGGAGAAGAAGTTGAACAGATTGAATGTCCTTTATGTGGAAGTATTTTTGATAAAGATAGTGTTGAGATTGTTGATGATGAAACTACTTGTCCTATATGTGAAGAAACAATCTCTCTTATAAAAAGAGATGAAAATGGAGAAGAAATAATTGATAATCCAAAGCAGCAACAGATATCTGAGAAATATGCTTTAAATTTACAAACAAGAGAAATTCATAATCCTCTTTGTTATTATGTGAGAAAAATTCCTGAAGAATTTTTTAAAGCTAGTAATGATTCTATTGATGATTTAGAGAATCAAGGTTTCCATATTTGTAAAAAGTGTAATCCTAAGTGATTTTAAGAGAGAAGACAAAAGTCTTCTCTCTTAAAATTTTATTCGACATTTATTTTTTTTATTTATAGCTAGAAAAATTTAAAATAAAATACAATATTTTGGAGGAGATAATTTAATATGAAATATAATTTCATCAAGAGATTCTTTATTGTGTCTCTTGCTATTTCTTTGTGCTTTTCAAATATCTGCACACCTCAGAAAGTCTATGCTACTGATTTGGAAAATAATTACGAAGTAGTTGAAGATTATACAGAAGATGATGATAATTCTGAAGATGAGGATTCTGAAAATTCTGAAGATGTAAAAGAAGAAATCCCTAAAGAGGAATCTGAAGGAGAATATGAAGAAGAATCTAAAGAAGAATCTAAAGAGGACAAAGATTCTGAAGATAAAAAAGAAATTGAATATACTTCTATAAATATAAAGTTTATTATTGATGACGATGTTTATAAAGAAATTTATAATGAAAATATAGATAAAAATGACCTTGAAGATGGCTTAGAAATTGATTATGTTGAGCCAATTGAGAAGAAAGGTTATAAATTTATTGGTTGGAGTAATTATAAAGATTCTTATGATTCGTTTGATTTTAAGGTTTATGGTAGCGAAACTATAAATGTTTATGCTATTTATGAAAAAATGACTGCTACTGTTAAATTTGTTAATACTCCTGTTGCTATTGAGCCTGTTGAAGTTGATTTATCAGGAGATAGTTTGAAAATTTCAGAAGTAGATGATAGATATACTTATAAGAATTATTATAATTTCCTTGGATTTACTACAACCGAGACTTACAGTAAAGAAACTTTATTTGATTTTAACAGTGATATTACTAAAGATTTGACTTTATATGCTCAGTATAGTCCTGTTAATTTTACAATTATTTATAAAATTAATGTTAATGGACAAGAGAAAAAGATTGAAGATTTTAAATCTCTTGTAAATCCTAATAGAACTTCTTATACGGTGGAAACTGGTAAATTTAAACTTCAAGACCCTTCTATTGATGGATATATATTCCTTGGTTGGTCTAATGATAGCTTAAAGAAAATTACTAAGGATGTTAATGTTTCTATTGATACTAGAGGAGCTCTTGTTTATACAATGAACTTTATTAGTGGTGAAGGACTTTATGATAGTGATTTTAAGAAAGTTAAGAGTTTTGATAAATTACTTGATGAGAAAGTTTTAACTTTAAAAGATGGAGTTCTTTCTGGTGGTTTTGAAAAGATTGAAAGGGTTAATAATGGTAAAGTTGTAACCGATGATTTTGGGGAACCTATTATTGATAAAGTTATAAATGCATCAAATGATTCTTTAACGGGTATTCTTGTTTTACCTGAAGATGGTATTGAAAAAATAGAAGAAGATACTTTTTCTTTACTTGATAATTTAGATGCTGTTTATATTTCTGATAGTGTTAAAGAACTTGGTGATAGAAGTTTTAAAGATTCTTCTGTTTCAAAAATAGTTTTTATGGGAGATGGTCTTGAAACTGTTGGAGATGAAGCTTTTTCTGGATGCGAAAATTTAGAAGAATTAAATCTTCCTGATAGTGTAAGTTCTTTTGGGGAAAAGATGCTTGAAGATGTTAAACTTATGGAGATTTATATTCCAAAGAATTTAGATAATATTAATACAGATATTCTTCCTACTTCACTTACCAGAATTAACGTTAGTGAGGATAATAAGAAATATAAAGACATTGATGGTGTTTTAGTTTCTAAAGACAATAAAACACTTATTAAATATCCTTCAGGAAGAGTTGATAATGAGTATAAGATTCCTGCATCAATAGAGACTGTTGCTAAAAATGCTTTTAGTGAAACTAGTCTTGAAAAGATTGACCTTGGAAATGTTTCTGTTTTAGAAGACTATGCTTTTAGTGATTCTTCTAATTTAAGAGTTGTTTTAAATGATAATTTAAAAGAGGTTTCAGATAACTCCTTGGATGAAATTAGAGAAGTTTATTATTCTGGAGACAATGAAGAGCTTTTAAACAAGTCTTTTGGAGCTAAAAAAGTTGGAGAAAATCATAAAATTATTTATAATGTAGGAAACAGTGAGAATGTAATAAATAATAATAAAGAATATTTTCACGAATTTGAGGAGTTCTATATTAATGAACCATCAAGAAGTGGATATACATTTATAGGTTGGGTTTATGATAATTTTTCCAATCCTATAAAGAACTTTAAAGTAGATAAGTTTAATGACGAAGACATTACTTTAAGAGCTGTTTGGGCTACAAAGGGAAGTACTTACAGTGTTGTTTTTGATAGAAATTATGGTGGTGATGATTATACTCCTGTAACTCAGGAATTTATTTATTTGGATGATAATAATTCAACCGTATTTAAGCTTTATAAGAATTCATATAAGAGAGATGGATATACTTTCAAAGGTTGGAGTTTAACTAGAGACGGAGCAGTTGATTTTGAAGATAATCAAAGAATTTTAGAGAATTTAACAGATAGAGATAAGAAATGTACTTTATATGCTATTTGGGAAATAAATACATTTTCTATTAATTATGGTCCTGTTGAAAATAATAAAAACAAAACTACTTATACTGTTAATGATGAATTTAAATTAGAAGCTCCTGAAAGATATGGTTATAAATTTATGGGATGGATTGGAAGTTGTGGTCAAGTTCCTGTTAAAAATGTTACTATTAAAAAGGGAACTACAGGTGATAAAACTTATCTTCCTGTATATGTAAAAATTTAAGTTAAAGGTGAGGATTTTTTCCTCGCCTTTATTTTTATATTTTTTGTTCAATAAAATGTAGTACAACAAATTATTAATTATTTTTTGCAAAAAAATTAGCCGTAAGACTAAAAAAAAGAAGAGCTTATGCTCTTCTTTTATAAATTACAAAATCAAATTTAATGCCATTTTCTTCGTTCTCTATTCTTGATACTTCATAGAAATCTTTTTTAAATTCAGGAAAGAACTTATTGGCATCTTTTATTTCTTCTTTTATTTCTGTTATGTAAAGAGTTTTACAGTATGGAAGGAACTGTTTATATATACTTTCTCCTCCAATAACAAAAACATCTTCATCTTTTAAATATTTAATATCATTTAGCACTTCGTCTATAGAATTTTCAATTATTGCTCCTTCTATAGGTTCCTCTGAATGTGTTAAGACTAAATTTATTCTATTCTTTAAAGGTTTTTTATTTGGGAAAGTTTCCAATGTTTTCTTTCCTAAAATAACTACCTTTCCAGTTGTAACTTCTTTAAAATTTTTAAGGTCTTTACTTATTCTAAATAAAAGTTCATCATCTTTTCCTATTGCATTGTTTTTATCGATAGCTACTATTAAATTCATAAAAAATCCTCTTTTTAAATTATTTTTGATAGGGTTCTAAAATCTTTCAAAGCTTTTAATCCTATCTTTGTAATCTTAGAGATATTTATAGAATTTATTCCTTTTTCACGCTTTTTAAAGGTTATAGGAATGTATTTGATTTTCTCGTATTTAGTGAAGATGACGGTTAGTAAAACATTTGTTAAATTAAAGTCATCTGGGAACTTAGAAATATAGTGTTCTAAAGTTTTTGTTCTTATAAGTCTAAAAGGAGTATTAGCATCTTTTACTATCTGTTTAAAAGTTAAAAAGATTACAAGTTTTAAAACTTTAGTTACTATAATTCTCGAAAAACCATCTTCTCTTTTATTTCTATGACCTATTATTAGTTCATAATTTTTTCTTTCTTCCCAAAATTTCCAAAATTCTATTGGATTTGTCTGGTCATCTGAGTCAACTTGAAAGATATAATCAGGTTTTTGTTTTATTGCATATTTGTATCCATAAAGAAGAGTTGGTCCGTGTCCAGAATTTTTTTTATTCAAAACTATTAAATTTGGATACATTTTTTCTAGTATTTTTAACTTTTGAAGTGTTCTATCTTTACTCCCATCATTTATTATTACTAATTTTGAATTATTTCCTATTTTATTTACTATATCTATATAATCTTTTGTCACTTTATCTATATTAAGTTCTTCATTATAAGCTGGCATTATTATGTATAAATTATCTTTCATAATAAAACTCCTTTAATGTTTATATATTTAATATACAGTGAATTTGGAAAATTTTCAATAAAATCAAAATTTAAAATTTTAGATATTTGGTTTTAATAGTCTTTATTTTTTATATAATATAAAGATGAATTATTTCATAAATTAAGGAGGAAAATACAATTGAAAACAGACGGATTATTTATTCAGCACATTATTGTTTCTTACGATGGTAAGAAATATAGTGCCAATCCACTTAATGTTCTTAACTCAAATTATAACAGTGTAGAGACAACTAATCACGAGGTAGTATCTATTCCTAGTGCAATTGAGTCAATTGCTGATATGGAAGAGACAGACACTACTATTAGTTTGAAGTTTGGTAAGATTATTTTTAATCTTGATGCTGCAGGAGAAGCTACTTTCACATCGGAGTATGATAAGACAATTACTTTTGATAAGGCTACTCTTAGAGCTACTGGAGATAAGCTTACAAAAGATGATTTTAGTGGGGATAGTGGTTATTACAGAGTAAGTAGAAATAGAGACCTTATCAATAGAGTTATTATTGAGTATTTAAATGCTGTATGTAAGTGCAATGCAAATGTTTACTCTTATTTAAAGAGCAAACATCAGTATCTTTACTCTATTGTTCACAATCCTGTTGAGATTAAAAACTTTATCAACATCATTAGCTTTAATCTTCTTGAGTTTGAGAAGCTCATTAATTCTGGCAATGAAAAGCTTATTGCTGAGGGACTTGACAGAGATGATTTTGAGCTTGCTGATGCATCTAAACTTCATCAGGTAATTGGTATTCCTAAAGTTGCTGTTGGAGCTATTAAGGATTTGAAACTTGAATTTGCTCTTAGTCAGATTAAAACACTTGCTGACACTCTTGATGGAAATAGCTTGAAAATTTTCTTTGAGTTTTTCCAGAACTTCAAGATTATTCTTAATAACTATAAGACTTATACCAAAGAGAATGATATTTGTAAGTTTATTGAGGACTTCACTGAGGTTTCTAAGCAGGGATATAGAACTCCTGACCTTTTGAATTACATTATGAAACAGAACTTTTATTATTCTGCTTCGGCAGTTTTTAGTTTTCCTTTCTTAGAGATTGGACTTCTTAAAGACTACCTTCATATGGCTAATATTTATAATGTTAAGGTAGATAAGTATCCTTCACAGCTTAAGAAACAGCACGACCTCCTTGCTAAGAACGTATCTTCTCTTGAGAAGCTTAGTCCTGAACTTGAAGCACAGTTCAAAGCAGCAGTTACTCTTTATGAGGATGTCGCTAGAGAAATTACAGTTGATTTACCTTGTAAGAAGGGTGAAAAACCTGAAACAGAGACTTATTTATTCATTGTTCCTACTAAGATTAAAGATATTATTCAGGAAGGTAATGACCTTCATCATTGTGTAGGAAGCTATTCGGATAGAATTATTAACGGTGATTCACGAATTGTGTTTATGAGACTTAAAGGACACGAGAGAGAAAGTCTTATTACAGTTGATATTTCAGAAGACCATAAACTTATTGAAGCTGCTGGAATGGGAAACTGTGAGCTTAATGATATTCAGAATAAAGCTCTTAAGGCTTGGCTCAAAGAAATTGCGACAGTTTAATTAAGAATATTTTGGAGGAAAAGATAAATGGCACTTAAAAAATTTGTAGAGATTAAAGGTTGGGACAGTCTTGATTCTTTCTTTGAAAAGAGAGTTGAAGGTGTTCATATGGCCTGTGAGAATTTTGATAGAGTTTTCTGTAGATGTGGTGAGACTCATTCTTCGGAAGGCGGTATTGTTCATAAATGTCCTAAATGTGGAAACACTGATTTCATTGAATATGGAAACGATGTTTATAACTATGAAGTTCCTTCCAAGGTTAGGTATACAGATGATACTACTTATGCACCTTTTAAGTATATCATCAATAAGAACAAACTTTCTGGAACGAGAGATGCTAATAGAACAGCTATTGAGTTTACTTTTGAGGTAATTCCTAAGTATGAATTTACTAAGGATGATATCAAGGATTTGGAGCCTTCTCCTACTACTCCTTCTAGAAGTTATTACTATCGTTGTTACGATGATGATAAAGGTGTTCCTACTGAGCTTATTAAGAAGTGGGATTATTACGAAGAGAATGCTGAACTTGCAAATGAGTTTTATGGAGAGGTTTCTGTAGATACTCTTAAGACCGTTTTGAATATTAAGAAAATCTTTAAGGATGTTCTTGATGATGATTTGACAAAACAGTATCCATCTCTTAGCAAGTCTGTTATTAGACAGCTTATTTCTTCTTCTAAGGATATTTCAAAAATTCCTATTGGTCCAAATCTTAAGTTTTATCTTGATATGCTTGGAATTGATAAGGATTTCTACAGTATTTATGATTACACCGAAAGAAAGAATGATGGTGGATATAATGGTATCTTTAGAAATTCTTACAGAAGAGGATATGGAAGTAGTTCTCAGCCTATTTACAAGGAAATTCAGGAGTTTAAGAAAACTAAAAATGTTGGGTTTGAAATCTTGAAGCCTTACATTATGAATGGTATTTTGGCTCTTGATGAGAGTATTGGTCTTTGTGATAACATTGCAGATATGTATTCTGTCAATCCTAAACTTGATTTTCTTAATTGGGATAGCCCTTATAGAACTGATACTCGTTGGGGAAGAAGTTCAACACCTTCTAAGAGAGATTTTAAGATTGATTTCCCTGAGGAAGTTATGGATTTATTCCCTGTATATGTAAAGGAAAATATTTCTGTTAAGAAGAATTCTAATCTTTGTGAATGCTTTATCAACGATGTTAACACTCTTCGTGAGATGAAGATTGCTATTACTGCTGATAATTTAAAGGTAAAGACAATGAACTATTACCTTAATAAGCAGAGACTTGCTGATACTTATAAGCTTCCACCTGATAAGATGCAGGTATTCATTGACTGGTTCGAAAAGAATCCTTTGAAAGCTGTAAGTCTTATTGAGAACAGAAGAAAGCTTACAAAGAAGCAGCTTGACAACTTCATTAAAATTATGAGTGAAGATTAAAAACTGATTGAAATACCTCGCAGTAAATTGTAAGGATGGTTTTTTTAACCATCCTTATTTTATTGCTACGCAATAAAACGAGGATTCTGCATAGCAGAACCACGGACTATACCAATTTACCGTGTCAAAGAAAATTGCTTTTCTGTATTTTGTATACCAAAGCTATTTTAAGTCAAATTCTCCTTTTTTTAGTCAACTAGAATGAAACGCTAAAAAAGGTGTCACATTTTTCTTATAGCTTTGGTAGTTTTGTTTTCTTAAACTACCCATTCGAATATATAGAAATTGCTTACGCCCTGTACTATATATTAT
>OCVV011340068.1_pt1 | contig 14117 bp, 10 predicted proteins | sample 1539721 | NCBI WGS metagenome assembly OCVV01 (sample SAMN02144230, study PRJEB22623) | gut metagenome | biome: sheep rumen | host: Ovis aries | place: New Zealand
ATTTGCGAATGAGATGGATGTTGATTTTTTAGCTTTATCTTTGGTTAGCTCTACTGAGGATGTTTTGGATGTTAATGATTTATTGATTGAGCTTGGTAATGATCATATGTCTATTATAAGTAAGGTTGAACGTCAAAGTGCGATTGATGAAATAGATGATATTATTCGTGTTAGTGATGGAATTATGTTAACACGAGGTGATTTGGGTGTTGATATTCCTATTGAAAGAATTCCTGGTATTCAGAAGATGGTTATTAATAAATGTCATTATTCTAATAAAATTAGTATTGTTGCGACTGGAATTTTAACTTCTATGGAGGATTCTTTGATTCCAACTCGTGCTGAAGTATCTGATATTGCGAATGCTGTACTTGATGGTGTTGATGCTATTATGCTTTCTTTGGAAACTATGAAAGGTCATTATCCAATTGAAGCGTTGAATGTTATGAAAAAAGTTATAATGGCTACTGAGCTAGATATTGATTATGTTGATTTGTTGGAGAGGTCTTTAAGAAGTGACAATGGTGATATTACGGGTGGTCTTGCTTATAGTGTTTGTGAGTTAGCTACTAGACTTGATTGCAAGTGTATTGTTGCTCCAACTATTAGTGGGTATACTGCTAAAAAAATTAGTCGATTTAGGCCTAAGTGTTTGGTTATTGCTCTTTCTCCAGATATAAAGACTGTTAGAAGTTTAAAGTTACATTTTGGTGTTTATCCTATACTTATAAAGGAATTAAAAACATTAGATGATACTATTAATAAGTCTCGTGAGATTGTATTGAAATATATGGATTTAAAGTCTGATGATAAAATAATTATTACTGGAGGATATCCTTTTAGTAAAACTAAACATACTAATTTTATTAAAATTGAAGAGATTTGAGGTGAATTATGTATAATTTAGGTGAACAATTTAAGGTTGGAAAAAATGCAATGGCTAATCCTAAATCTGTTGTAAAAGGTGATAAGTATCGTTTTACTATTTTGACTGAAAGATTAATTAGGCTAGAGTATAGTGAAGATGGTGTTTTTGAAGATAGAGCTACTGAATATGTTTTTAATAGAAGGTTAGAGGTTCCAAAGTTTGAGGTAATGGAAGATGCTAGAATGGTTACTATTGTTACTGATTATTTTAAATTATTTTATGTTAAAAATAGTTCATTTAAGGCTAATAGAGTATCTCCAGCTAGTAATTTGAAGGTTGAATTTTTAGAAAATATTGATCCTGATAAGCCTAATAGATATTGGTATTTTGGAATGCCAGAGGTTAAAAATTATGGTGCTCCTGGATTTGAATTGTTGGAAAAGAAGAAGAAAGTTAAATTGGATAAAGGTTTATTTTCTTTGGATGGATTTGTTACTATTGATGATTCAAATTCTATGGTTATTGGGGAAGATGGTGTATTTAGTAAGAAGGAACATGAATCAACTGATTTATATTTGTTTGTTTATTTAAATGATTTTTCAAAGTGTTTGGAGGATTATTATAAGATAACTGGTTTTACTCCTTTAATTCCTAGATATGCTTTAGGTAATTGGTGGCATCGTAATTATAAATATGATGATGAGGATTTAAGGGAATTGGTAGTTAATTTTAAGGAGAAAAAGATTCCTGTTTCAAGTATTATTTTAAATCATGATTGGCATTTGAGAAATACAAGAAAAAATGATGAGGCTGGTTTTACTTTTAATACTTCTGTTTTTAGAAATCCTCATGAAACAATTAAATTTCTTCATGATAATGGTATTAAATTAGGTTTAACTATTAATCCTTTTGAAGGTTTGACAAATATTGATTCTGTTTATAATGAAACTATCAAGTATTTGCAACCGGATAAGGATGGCGTTGTTCCTTTTAATGTTTATGATCCTAAAGTTATTGATGTTTATTTAAAATTTTATATTCATCAATTAGATAATATGGGTGTTGATTATTATTTTATTGATTATAATGATAATAGTAAGTTAAAGGAATTATTTATTTTGAAGCATTATCAATATTATGACATGATGAAGTATATTAATCGTAGACCTTTAATGTATGCTTATAATGCATGTTTGTGCCCTCATAGATATTCTGTTTTGTATTCTGGTAAGAGTGTTGTTAGTTGGGATACTTTAAGGGAGATTCCTTTGTTTAATATTCATTCTACTAATAATGGTGTTACTTGGTGGGGACATGATATTGGTGGATATCATAATGGTACTGAGGATAATGAATTGTTTATAAGATTTGTTCAGTTAGGTACTTTTAGTCCAATATTAAAGTTATCTGCTGAGGCTGGAAAGTATTATAAGCGTGAACCGTGGAGATGGGGAATTAAAACTTATGATATAACAAAGGATTATTTGCAGTTACGTCATAGACTTATTCCTTATATTTATTCTGAAGCGTATAAGTTATCTAGATTTGGTACTCCATTTTTATATCCTCTTTATTATACGAGAGCTGAAATGTATGATGACCCTTTGTATCATAATGAGTATTATTTTGGTTCTGAATTGTTTGTTTCTCCAATTTTAACCAGCAAGGATTATGTCATGGATAGGGTTATTCATAAGTTTTTTATTCCAGAAGGAACTTGGTATGATTTTATTACTGGTAAGAAGTTTCCAGGAAATAGAAGATATGTTTCTTTCTTTAAGGATCAGGATTATCCAGTTTTTGTTAAAATGGGTGCGATTATTCCTATGGCTAGTGGAAATGATATTTTTTCTACTAAACCACCTGTTAATATGGAAATACAAATTTTCCCAGGAAAGTCTAATAATTATTTAATGTATGAAGATGATGGGGAAACTAATTTATATTTAAAGAATAATTTTGTTCTTACTTCAATTGATTATAATTATATGCCTAATAATTATACTGTTATTATTAGAGCTTTAGAGGGTAAGGGTGATATTATCCCACCAACTCGTAATTATAAGTTTGTTTTCAGAAATACTAAGCAGGCAGAGGATGTTACTATTTATAAGGATTATGAGGAAATTCCTTTTGAATCTTATGTAGATGGACCTAATTTTATTGTTGAGGTTAAGAATGTTCCAACGTTTGGTCATCAATTAACTGTTAATTGTAAGGGTAAAGATATAGAGATTGACGCAGTAAGACTTGTCAATAAAGATATTGAAGGAATCATTAGTGATTTACAGATTAAGACTGAACAAAAGGAACAAATTGATAAGATTATGTTTAGTGATTTATCTATTAGAAAGAAAAGAATTGCGGTTAGAAGATTACAAAATAAGAAATTGGAGAGAAAGTTTATTCAATTGTGTTTGAAATTATTGGAGTATGTTGAAATTAGCGATACTGGTGGAGAAAAATAAAATAATCTCTTTACAAATTAGTTTTATGATAGTATAATTGGATTATATTTGTTAAAGACGAGGAAGAAGCGTAGTAATAAGCTTAGGATTTTTAGAGAGAAAGTGGTTGGTGCAAACTTTTAATTACGGCTTATGAATTTACTTTGGAGTTGATTTTTCCGTTAATCGCGTTAAGATTATGAGTGCATAGAAATCTATGAATTAAGGTGGTACCGCTCTTATGAGTCCTTAAGTTTCATAGATTTTTTTTTGGAGGTATTTATGTTAAAATTTTTATATTATTTTTCAATAGTATTTGTAGTTATTTATTTATTTTATTTATTTTTTGTAGTTCTGAATAAGAAGAAAAGAAATAATATTTTTAATACTAACCAAAGTAAGTTAATTACTGAGCCTAGTAAGTTGGATGTAAGTAAAATAAATAAGTTTTGGTTTGCTCAAGTTATTTCTTTAGCAAATTCATTTATTGTAGCTTTTACGTTTGCTTGTTCTGAGTTTTTTGATAATTATATATTGAAATTATTAGTTTGTTTTGTAATATTAATAGTTTTGATATTTGTTATTTATAAATTTATAGGTTTTATTTATAAGAAGAAAGAAGGAAATTAGTATGTATAATTTTAAAGAGATTGAAAAAAAATGGCAAAAGTATTGGGATGATAATAAGACTTTTAAAGTTGTAGAGGATTCTAATAAGAAAAAGTATTATATGCTTGTTGAATTTCCATATCCATCTGGGGCTGGTCTTCATGTAGGTCATGCTAGATGTTTTACTGCAAGTGATGTTCAAGCAAGATATCATAGATTAAAGGGTGAGAATGTATTGTTTCCTTTTGGATTTGATTCTTTTGGTAATCCAGCTGAACAATATGCAATTAAGAATCATGAACATCCATCTATATTGACTCATAAGTGTATTGATATTTTTAGGGATCAAGCAAAAAGTTTAGGTCTTTCTGTTGATTGGGATAGAGAGGTAAGTACTTGTGAACCAGAGTATTATAAGTGGACACAATGGCAGTTTATTAAGTTTTTTAATGCAGGACTTGCTTATAAGGATGAAAAGGAAATAAATTGGTGTCCTAAGTGTAAGATGGGTCTTTCTAATGAAGATAGTCAAGGTGGTACTTGCGTAAGATGTGATACTCCAGTTGAGAAGAAACTTAAGAATCAATGGATGCTTAGAATGAAGGATTATTCTGATAAATTAATTGATGGTCTTAAGGATACAGAGATACTTGATAAGGTTAAAACTGCTCAAATTAATTGGATTGGCAAGAGTATTGGTGCACATGTTATTTTTAAGATTAAAGAGATTGATGAAGAATTAACTGTATTTACTACAAGATGTGATACTCTTTATGGTGCGACTTTTATGGTTATTTCTCCTGAACATCCAATTTTAGGAAAGTATTCTGATTTAATTCGTAATTTTGATGAGGTTAAAAAGTATCAAGATTTAGCTAAATCTAAGTCTGAAATTGAAAGAACTGATAATACTCGTGAGAAGACTGGTGTTAAATTGGATGGTTTAACTGGTATTAATCCTGTTAATGGTAAGGAGATTCCAATTTATGTTAGTGATTATGTATTGATGGGATATGGTACAGGGGCTATTATGGCTGTTCCTGCACATGATTCTAGAGATTATGAGTTTGCTAAAAAGTTTGGAATAGATATTATTCCAGTTATTGATGGTGGAGATATTTCTGTTGAAGCAAATACTTCTGATGGTATTCATATTAATTCTGGATTTTTGGATGGTTTAAATAAAGAAGAAGCACTTGATAAAATGTATAAATATTTAGAGGATAATAAGATAGGTTCTAAGTATACAAATTATAAGCTTCAAGATTGGATTTTTTCTCGTCAAAGATTCTGGGGTGAGCCTATTCCAATGATTTATTGTGATAAGTGTGGATGGGTACCAGTTCCAGAGGAGGATTTACCTGTAGTTCTTCCAAATGTTAAGAATTATGAACCTACTGATGATGGTGAAAGTCCTTTGTCTTTGATTGATGAGTTTGTTAATACTACATGTCCTAAGTGTGGTTGTCATGCTAAAAGGGAAACAGATACTATGCCAAACTGGGCTGGATCTTGTTGGTATTTCTTGAGATATATGGATGCTTGTAATTCTCATGAGTTTGCTTCTATGGATAAGATGAAGTATTGGGGTCAAGTTGATTTATATGATGGCGGTATGGAACATGCGACTCGTCATTTATTGTATGCTAGATTTTGGAATATATTTTTACATGAGCAAGGGTTGGTTCCATATTCTGAACCATTTAAAAGAAGAATTGCTCATGGTATGATTTTAGCTAGCAATGGTGAAAAGATGAGTAAGAGTAAGGGAAATGTTGTTAATCCTAATGATATGATTAATGAGTATGGTGCCGATGCTTTACGTACTTATGAGATGTTTATTGGTGATTATTCTAAGGATGCAGCATGGAATGAGAATGGTCTTAAGGGGTGTGCTAAATTCTTGGATCGTGTATGGAGATTACAGGATAAGTTAAATGATAATAATGGTATTTCTAGTGAGATTGAAACATTATTGCATCAAACTATTAAGAAGGTAACTAACGATATTGAAAGTTTAGATTATAATACTGCTGTTTCTGCCTTGATGATTTTACTTAATAAAATGGAAGAGGTAGGAAGTATTAGTCGTGATGATTATAGAGTATTTATAGAGCTTCTTAATCCTTTTGCTCCTCATATTACTGAAGAGATTAATGAGGTATGTGGACTTGGTGAATTATTATGTACTAGCCCATGGCCTAAATATGATGAAGCTAAAACAGTTCTTGATAATTATGAAATGGTTGTTCAAGTTAATGGTAAAATAAGAGGTAAGATTTTAGTTTCTACTAATGCATCTCGTGATGAAATGATTAAATTAGCTAAAGAAATTGATAATGTTAAGTTATTTATTGATGGACATGATATTGTTAAGGAAATTGTTGTTCCTGGAAAACTTGTTAATATTGTTGTTAAGTAAAAAGAGTCATAATTTGACTTTTTTTATTTTTTTGGTAGAATATTTATAAATTTAGGGGTGGTTTTGTGAAAACGGTATCTATTTCAAAGAGAAAATTTGATAATTTGGAGCATTTTGATTTAAGTGATATTAATACAGAGGGTAAGTTATATAAGTTTTCTTATCATGGTGAGAATAAGTTACTTAAAAAATTATATATTAGTGATGGTATTACTTTGGCTAAGAAATTGTTTACTATTGAGGTTTTGAATAGTAATGCTTTGCCTAAATATTTTGTTGTTCCTGATAGTTTAGTTTCAGTTAATAATACTGTAGTTGGTTTTACTATTCCTTATATTGATGGTACTACTTTGAAGTCATTACTTTATAATGAAAATTATCCTAATAATATTAAGATTGATTATTTGAAAAAGGTAGGTTCTATATTGGATGATATGGTTGGTATTAGGGATAATACTGAGTTGCGTCATTTTTATTTAAACGATATTCATGAGTCTAATTTTATGGTTGATTATAATTCTGGGGATTTGTGTGTTATTGATTTGGATGGGTGTAAGATAAATGCTAGTTTTTCTTTTCCTGCTAGGTATTTAACTAGTAATGGACTTTTAAATAATACTAAGAAGTATAATATTGAACCTGATTTACGACATGGTGCATATGTTATGGCTAATCGTGATAGTGATTTATATTGTTATACAATTATTATTCTTAATTTTTTGTATAATGATTATGTTAATAATATGGAAATAACTGAATATTATGATTATTTGAATTATTTACGTGATATTGGTATTGATAAGGAGCTAATTGATATTTTTTATAGAATTGTTTCTTATGGCGATAATATTAATCCTATGAATTATTTAGATTGTTTAACTGATGAACAAATTTGTAGGGCTCGTGGAAATGTATATAGAATTGTTAAGAAAAAGACTTTATAGTCTTTTTTTTTGTTTTGTTCATATACTTTTTTAGGTGATACCAGTGTTTTTTAAGAATATTCATGTAAGGATTAGAATTGTTTTATTAGTAATTGTTTTTTTATTTTTATTAATAATTGGTAAAGTTTTTTATATACAAGTTATTTCTTATAAGAAGTTAAATGGATATGCTTCTAGTTTATGGAGTAGAAATTTACCTATTGAAGCTAATCGTGGAATAATTTATGATGTTAATGGTAAAGTGTTAGCTGATAATATTACAACTACTTCTTTGGTTTTGATTCCTAATCAGATTAAGGATAAGGAGGGTACTGCTAGTAAATTAGCGGATATTTTAGGTGTTTCTAAGGATGATATGATGAAGCATGTTATGAAGATAGCTTCTATTGAACGTGTTCATCCGGAGGGTAGAAGACTTAGTTATGAGATTGCTGATAAAATTAATGATTTGAAGTTACCTGGTGTTTATTTAGTAAAAGAGTCTAAACGTTATTATCCAAATGATGCAATGCTTTCTCATTCTCTTGGTTTTGTTGGTATTGATAATCAGGGTTTAGCTGGATTAGAGTTAATATATGATCAATATTTGACTGGTAGTTATGGTGCAATTAAGTATTATAGTGATGCGAAAGGTAATAGGTTGGAGTTATCTGAAATATATGAGCAACCTCAAGATGGTGTTAATATGACTTTGACTATTAATTATGATATTCAGGCTTCTATGGAGAGAGAGTTGGATAATGTTGTTAGTAAGTATAATCCTGATGGTGCTTGGGGTATTGCGATGAATCCTAATACTGGTGAGATTTTAGCTATTGCTTCGCGTCCTAGTTTTTCTCCTAGTAATTATAGTAAGTATAGTGTTGAAGAGATTAATCGTAATCTTCCTATTTGGATGACTTATGAACCTGGTAGTACTTTTAAGATTGTTACGCTTTCTGCTTCTGTTAATGAAGGTATTGTTGATCTTGATAAGGATACTTTTTTTGATGGTGGAGCGGTTACTGTTGAAGGAGCAACTTTGCATTGTTGGAAACATGGTGGTCATGGCTTACAAACTTATTTGCAGGTTGTTGAGAATTCTTGTAACCCAGGGTTTGTTAATTTAGGTCTTAAATTAGGTAAAGAAAAGTTATTTGAGTATATTCGTAATTTTGGTTTTGGTGTTAAAACTGGGGTAGACTTAAATGGTGAAAGTAGTGGGATTTTATTTAATATGGATAGAGTAGGTCCTGTAGAGTTAGCTACAACTGCTTTTGGTCAAGGTGTTTCGGTTACTCCTATACAACAAATTACAGCTGTTAGTGCTGCTATTAATGGTGGTGTTTTATATAAGCCTTATATTGTTAAGAGTTTGAATGAGCCTGAGACTAATAGTGTTATTAAGGAGAATAAGCCTGTTGTTGTTCGTCAGGTTATTTCTAAGGATTCTAGTAATACAGTTAAGTATGCTTTAGAGAGTGTTGTTCAAAATGGAACTGGTAGAAATGCTTTTATTGATGGGTATCGTGTTGGTGGTAAGACTGGTACTGCTCAGAAGGTTCGTGATGGTCATTATATGGTAGGTAATTATATTACTAGTTTTATTGGTTTTTTACCTGCTGATGATCCACAAGTTATTGTATATGTTGCGGTTGATAATGCGAAAGGTGTTAGTCAATATGGTGGTACTGTTGCGGCTCCTATTGCTAGAAACATATTGGTTGATAGTATAAGTGCTTTGGGGATTAAAAAGAGGGATGATGCAGGTGAAAAGAATTATAAAGTTGGTGAGAAACATTATAAGGTAATTCCTGATGTTGTTGGTTATGATGTTGATGAGGCAAAGAAACTTTTAAAAGATTTTTCTTTAGAGTTTTCCGGAAGTGGTAGTGTTATTAGTTATATATCTCCTAATGTGGGTGAAAAAATTTTAGAGGGTGATGTTGTAAGAATTTATTTAGAGGAGGAATAATATGAATTTAGCTCTTTCTATATTGGTTATGTTTATCGGATTTATTGTTTCTGTTGTTTGTGGAATATTTTTGATTCCTATTTTAAGAAAGTTTAAGGCTAGTCAAACTTTAAGTGTTTATTTGGAAAGAGCTCATAATAGTAAGAGTGGTACTCCTACTATGGGTGGCTTGATATTTATTATTCCTGTTTTAATTATTATCTTATTTATGTTTATTTTTGGAAAATTTAAGTTTAGTTATAATTTTATTATTGTAATATTTACTTTTATTAGTTATGCATTGATTGGTTTTATTGATGATTTATTAATTATTATTAAGCATAATAATAAGGGATTAAGTGTTAATCAAAAGTTTTTTTTACAACTTATTGTTTCTGTCATATTCTTTTATTTATTTATGAAGGGAAATAATGAACCGTTATTATGGATTCATAGTTTAGGTATTAAGTATAAAATTGGTTTTTTATATGGGGTTTTAATTTTATTTATATTGGTTTCAACAAGTAATGCAGTTAATATTACTGATGGATTGGATGGTCTTGCATCTGGTTTATCTATTATTAGTTTTATTTGTGTTTCTATTATTTCGTGGAGTACTGGTTGGTTAGAAGGATATAGAGAAATAGCGTTATTTGGTTTTATTTTAGTAGGTTCTTTATTTGGATTTTTGATGTTTAATAGTCATCCTGCAAAGGTATTTATGGGTGATACTGGTAGTTTATGTTTAGGTGGAACTTTGGCTTCTATTTGTATTTTAACTCGTCATGAATTATTGTTAATTCTTATTGGTATTGTATTTGTAATTGAGACTGTTACTTGCTTGTTGCAGGTAGGGTTTTATAAGATTACTCATAAGAGGTTATTTCCTATAACTCCAATTCATCATACTTTTGAGAGATTTTATAGTGAAGTTGATGTTGTTCATATATTTTGGTTGATAGGAATTATTGGTGGATTGATTTCTATTATGATTGGTGTGTTTTTGTAAAAAAAGTGTTTTTTGTTTCATAGAATTATATAGGTGATACTATGAGGAAGAATAGTGTTGATGTATTATTGTTGATAAGTGTTATATTAATTTCTTTGTTTGGTTTAATAATGATTTATTCTGCTTCATATGTATGGGCTGAGTATAAGTTTAATAACCCATTTAAGTTTGTTATTAATCAAGGTATATTTTTTATTGTTGGTGTTATATTAATGATGATTGTTAGTCATATTAAGTATGATAAGTATTATCAGAAGTCTAATATTTTACTTATTGGGTGTTTAGTTTTGCTTGTTTTAGTTTTAATACCTGGAGTAGGTAGTGTAAGAAATGGTAGTCGTAGTTGGTTTGGTATTGGTTCTTTTGGTATTCAACCTAGTGAGTTTACAAAGTTATGTTTAATTATTTTTGTTTCTAAATATTTAGTTAATAATGAAAGGGTACTTAGTGATTTTAAAAGGGGAGTTCTTCCTATTTTAGGTATTTTGTTTTTAGTTTTTGGTTTAATTATGTTGCAGCCTGATTTTGGTACTGGAATGATTATTGTTATGTCTATTATTGGTTTACTGTTTGTTGGTGGTGTTGATTTTAAGTTTTTTTTGAAGATAGGTATTGTTGGAGTTATTGGTATTATTGGTTTAATTATTGCTGCTCCTTATAGATTAAAGCGTATTTTATCTTTTTTGAATCCTTGGGAAGATCCTTTGGGTAGTGGTTTTCAAATTATTCAAAGTTTATATGCGATTGGTCCTGGTGGTTTGTTTGGATATGGTTTTTTAAATTCTCGTCAGAAGCATTTTTATTTGCCTGAACCTCAAACTGATTTTATTTTTTCTATTATTAGTGAAGAGTTTGGTTTTATAGGAATTTTAATTGTTTCGATTTTATTTTTAACTATTATTTATACTGGTTTTAAAATTTCTCGTCGTAGTAATGATTTATTTGGTAAGTATTTAGCTTTTGGTATTACTTTTCAGATTGCTTTTCAGGCTATTTTGAATCTAATGGTTGTTGTTGGTTTAATTCCTGTTACTGGTGTTACTTTACCATTTCTTTCTTATGGCGGGTCTAGTTTACTTATAACTTTATGTAGTATTGGTATTTTATTAAATATTTCTAGATATCAAAAATAAAACTCCATTTATTATGGAGTTTCATTTATTTCTTGTTCAGTTTCTGATTCAATTATTTGTTCGAATGATATATTTGCATTTATTGTGAATGATAATTCATCATTTGATGATGCTTCACCAATTTGTGTATCTGCTTCATCGTCCATTAATTCATCTTCGCCTTCATACCATTCAAAGTATATTCTAATTGTAAAAGGATCAAAATTGAAGTTTTCTGTTTGATTATCATATATTATTTCATTTGTTATTGTATTTTCTTGTAATGTTGTATATTCAATTGTGTCTCCTTCTTGATAATCGTTTGGTAATATTGTATATTTTGTTATCATTAAGTCTGGTATGTCTTCGTTATCTATTTCAAGATTAATTGTGTATCTGAATGAAACATCTACATTTGTTGGATCTATATCTATATCGAAGTATCCTTTTGATGTAGGTGCGACTGTGTTTTCTTTTACATTTTCGTTTGGTTCAATTGTTGGTGTTATTGATATATTTGATGTGTTTTGATCTGTGATATCTTGTGTATTGATTAATATCTGCCATTTTGCGAATAGTATGTCTATATTTCCTGTAGTACCAGCAACATATCTTGAATATGTACTACTCATAAAACAAAGACATAATGAACATGACATTAGCAGTAGCATAAAACATATTCTTTTTTTCATGGATATCACCTCTTAATTTCATTATAAAAGGTTTTATTTATGATTACAAACTATTTTACATTTTTTTTTATTGTACATTGTAAAGTGATGTAAATAGAAAAATTTATATGTCTATATTATGTAATTGACTTTTCTTATTTATTTGTTATATAATTATTGAGATAGTAGGAGTATAGGCGGTGATGGTTTATGAATAGTGATATAGAGGTAAGTGTAAAAAGGGTAAGAAGAAAAAAGAAAATTGTTAAGGTTACAAAAATTGTTATTTTACTTATTTTATTAATTTTGTTTATATCTTACATAGTTATGAACATTATATATAATAATGGTAATTTTAGTATTACTCTTGATAAAAACTTATATTTTCAAAAAGGTATTGTTATTTATGATGATCCTGATTATAAAGTATTTAGAACTGAGTTGTATGCTCAATCTGTAGATTATTTTGATAATATTTCTTATAGATGGTTACCTGATAATTTGGATGATGTAAATAGTTCTCATAATGGTGATAATTATGTTGCTTATACATTTTATATAGAGAATACAGGTAATGATACATCTGATTATTGGTCTCAAATAATTATTGATGATGTTATTAAGAATGTTGATACTGCTGTTAGAATTAGGGTTTATAAAAATGGGGAATATGTTACTTATGCAAAGCTTGGTATGAATGGTGAGCCAGAAAGAGATAGTGTTCCTTTTGTTAATGATGAATTGGTTGCTTTTGAACATCGTGAAAATTTTGCTCCAGGGAATGTTGATAAGTATACTATTGTTATGTGGATTGAAGGAACTGATATTGATTGTACTGATAATATTTTAGGGGGAGAAATTAAGGTGCATATGGAATTTAATTCTGAATTTGTACAAGTTGATGCGAATAAGTTTAGTAAAGAATAAAAAGGAGAATGTTTATGGAGGAGAAAACAAATTTTGATATTTCTAGTCTCAGTTTGAAAGATTTAATTAAAGTTTATGAAGATATTAATTCATTTCTTGAATTTTTAGATGAAAGTAAAATTAATGAAAGCGAGGCTAACAATGAATAATTTTTTGGATTTTATTGATAATGATATTGAAGCTAAAAAAACGTTACTCTCTTCTATGCCTATAAATAATAAAACAAATATCAAAAAGTATAATGAAAAAATTGCTTCTATTTACGAGAATTATGAGTATTATAAGGAAAGTGTTTTAAAATATTTAAAAGCTAAAAGTGAGTCTTTTCAGTGTTCTGATGAGGATAGAAATACTGAAGAGTTGATGAAACAGTTTGATGAATATAAACATATGAAGTTTATTTTAAATCCTATGAATTCTTTTAAGGAAAAAATGGGACTTGATAATTTACTTTATGATATACATAATTATTCTAATTTTACTTTTGATGAAATAAATGAAATAATTAAAAAATTGGTTGATAAATTTAGGGTTGCTGGTATTGAATTAAAAAGTAGTGATTTTAAGTATACATATTATGTTAATGAGTATATGACTGAATTTTTTAGTTCGAATGGTAATTATAGTAAATTATCTGAAGTGTTTGAAAAAATATATTGGTATAATCCTAATATAATAGAACATATTGAACTTAATTTTAGAAAATTGATTAAGAAAAATAAAAAAGCTTTTGATGATTATATTAATAGTGAACAAAAAACTCTTTTAAGTAAGCATAAGTTTAAAAATTATGATGAGTTTATTGCTGCTTTAAAGAAAAAGTATGATGAACTTGTTAATAGTAATGAAGAAGATATGTGTGATATTATTGAAATGGCTAAGAAAAGTGAGATTGAAATAAATAATTATTTTCCTGATAGTAAGTTTAGAATGTCTACTTTTTCTGGCCTAACTATAAACGAGATTGATTATAGTGATTCTGAAACTATGGATAAGTTATTAGATACATTGAAAAGATTAAGAACTAATGTTTTGGAATATGGAAATTATTTAAAATTTATACCTTTGTTTAATTATTTTAAGGAAAAGTATGAGAAACAGGAGTCTGTTGAATCTAATAATTCTGCTTTAAAGAATATTGAAAATCAAATTAATACTAAGGAATCAAAATTAGA
>OCVV011072234.1_pt1 | contig 14114 bp, 10 predicted proteins | sample 1539721 | NCBI WGS metagenome assembly OCVV01 (sample SAMN02144230, study PRJEB22623) | gut metagenome | biome: sheep rumen | host: Ovis aries | place: New Zealand
TCTGCAGTAGTCCTCCATCGTTGCCAAAAGGCAACTCGCCCGAGAGCATCTCGTAGGCCGTTGCACCCAGCGAATAGACATCGTTGGCCATGATAGGCAGGTTGTTTCGTGAGAAACGCTCGGGGGCCATATAAGAGATAGTGCCCGCAGAAAGAAGTTCCTTCTCCTGGTTGGATACACGGCTCATCGATTGCTTAGCCTGCGTGCTCACACCAAAGTCGGTCAGCATATAGTCGCCATTATCGCTCAGAAGGATGTTGGCTGGTTTGATGTCCTGATGCAGAATCGGCGGATTCATGCTGTGCAGATAGTCGAGGGCACTGGCGCAGTCGCGAAGTAGCCGCCATGCCTCTTCTTCCGTCATTTTGCCAACCATCTTGCCGATGTTCCCTTTTTCGCAATAAGGCAATATAAGGTATGGGCGTTTGTCACAAGTGGCAAAGAATAGCGGGCGAAGCAAATTCTTGTGATTGGCATTCACCATCAGTGCAAACTCATGGGTCAGCATTTCGTTGCCATCCTCGTCGACACCTGTTGCGGGATTGTATATCTTCAGGGCAAGAGATACCCCTGTCTGGGTGTCTTTCACCTTCCACACCTCAGAGAAAGCCCCCTGACCCAATAACTTTTCCTGTTCGTATCTTCCGTCAAAAATCTCCATTTTGTCGAATATATGTTGTCTTTAGTGTGCAAAGGTAATAGTTTTTTTTGTATCCACCAAAAAAGACCGTAGAAAATATGAAATTGTACTCATCAGAAGCAGTAAGCGAGACTGAATGAAAAGCCCTGGAACTTCTCTTTTTCCTCTTTTTTGGTATCGCCGTCATAATACTTGCAGAACGGGGTGAAGTCGGCCTTCCAGGCAGCACCGATGGAGAAGCAGTTGCCTATTATGAATTTCACGCCTGCTTGGTAGCCTGCTTGGAAACGCTTGTAGTCATTGTCATAGGTGTAATTGTTCTTGAACAGATTCCATGAGTTCGTGTACCCATCGGTATCCTTCTCACGCTCCTCGCCAACGATGTTGTATTTCACATTGACACCACCGAAGGGTACGATGGCAAAACCTTCTGCAACGTTCAGACGGACAGCGAGATTCAAGGGAATCTTTGTATAGTAAACATTCATGCTGTATTTTACACCGTCATTGTATCTTCTTGAGAACCAAGAACCTGATACCTCGAAGGCTGGTTCCAGATATAGAGGACTCGCGCCTAACTGGAAATTATAACTGAAGCCGATGGTGGCAGTATGAAACGTTTTGTTGTCAATCCCCTTCGCAGTGGATGTCATCTGCATGGGGGAGTACTCCGCATAGAAGGTGCCCCAGCCGTTTTCGTAGTCACTGTTATAACTGCCGTAACTGGCAGGGTGATAACTGTATACGGGATTGCCATATTGGTCATATCCGTAATCATATTGTGCAAATGCAAAATTGCAGACGTACAGCAGTATGGCTGTGAAGAGAATGTTGATCTGTTTCATTGTAATTTGGTTTTAGTTCGAATGTCTGTGTGATGATCCGCCGCCACGACTGCCACCACCCTGATTTCCTACGCTGCGATAGCCGCCTCCACCTCGTGGCCCTCCTCCAAAATTGACGCTAAACGAGCGTCTACTACCCTGATGTGGCAGAGCGCTTCTGTTTCCTCGGATAGTGCCCGTGGCGTTAATTGGCATTGGATTGCTATTGGTCTCCACTACGTTACCGTTGCTCTGGTTCAAAAGGATAGTGAGTTGCTCCTCCGCCGTTTTTCGATGGCGTCCGTTCGGGTAATTGGTTAAGTATGCGTGATAGTCTTTTGCTGTAGTGCATCGGTAAAATGCCCGATCGTCAGAAGTTGTCTTATCGTCAGCAGATGTAGAACTTTTCTGGGCGGGTTGTGGACTATTGGTCAGGATATCATTTGCCTTAGCCTGTTCTGTAATATAGATTTCTGATGCTTTTTCTTCAGCCTTCCGATGGATAGACTTAACATTCTCCTTTGTTGTTTCTTTCTTTGGCACAGCCTGTATAAGTGTCGACTCCATAATGGGTGCCATGGCTGCTATCCGTTTTCTGGCGGTTTCCGCATAGGACGATGAAGGATAGTCTTTAATGAATTGCTCATAGTCTTGTTTTGTCTGACAGGAGACAAAGGCATTTTTCTCACTGATAGAATTGAAGAAAGTGACAGCACCCGAAATCAAAGCGATACAGGTCATGAGTGCTGCTGCCAGTAGAAGCCCCCGCTTTAGATTCTTATTAGAAAAATACTGTAATCGGCTCGTATAACTGATCTCCCCTTGCTCACCTCTGTTGTTGAAAGATGGAGTATGCAGATTGCTCCTGTAATGATTTTCCCTGCTGTTTGGGTGTTCAGGTCTTGAGTACACAGGTGAATTGTGTGAGGATGTCGATGGTGCTTGACTGGTTCGAGGGTTTGTCTGTATGTTTAATGTCGGCATCTTCTGCTTTTGGAGATAAGCAGAAGCATATTCATTAATCTGTGCTGCTGTCGGGCGGTTCCATGTTTCTGCAGCCAGACATGCTGTAACGAGTTTAGAAAGTTCGTCGGAAAAGTTGCCGCCGATAATTGGCAGACGGGCTCCATTAAGTTGCACACAACCGCCCATTCCCTCCCAAAGAACGTCGCCTGTCATCAATTCGTAGAGCGTCATGCCAAAAGCCCAAATATCGCTGGCCAGTACAACCATAGGCTTTTCCGAGAAGCGTTCTGGACCCATATAGGCGATTGTCCCTGATGAACTTACGTTATTGTTCGTGCGGCTCATCTGCGTTCGGAAACTCCGGCTTATGCCGAAGTCTGAAATCACGTAGCGGCCATCGCTGGTAATGAGAATATTGTCGGGCTTGATATCTTGATGTACAATGGGAGGATGCTGACTATGAAGAAAAGCAAGACCGCCAGACACATCGAGTACAAACTTCCAAATCTCTGGTTCTGATATTTGTCCTATATAATGACTGACGGATCCGTTTTCGCAGTAGGGCATTACAAGATAGGGACAATTCTCATAAACATCGAAGTGGTTGATGTTTAGAAGATTGGGATGATGAAGTTTGTAGGCTATTCTGAATTCATTGCGAAATTCTTCAAGTCCTTTTTCATCTAGTACACCATAAAATTTTATGGCAACATCAATATCCGCCAGCAGATTATGTGCCAGCCATACGTTACCAAAACTGCCATGCCCCAGTTGTCTAAGCAGTTTGTAATGCTCTGCTACAATATAATTCTCTTCGAATAACATAAATTATTGCAGCAAATGAAGCTGGGGAAAAATGCATTCCCCAGCCTCATTGCTTATGAATTAATCGTCAACGTAGTAGCCTCCATTTCCTTTACAAGTGTTGCACTTGCCAGACCCTTTACAACTTCTGCAGTTGTCACCACTAATTTTACCAGTACCTTTACAAACATTGCATGAGCCTTTGCCGTCGCAAACAGCACAACGCTTCCACTCCCGTTGTTGTTGGTTGATGCCGCCATCTGATGAATAAGAGCGGTAGGACGACGAATGACTGGCGCAGGAAATGGAAACCAGTCCCATCATTACGATTGTTGCTAAAGATAAAATATACTTTTTCATATTGATTTAAATTAAAATTGTTTGATTTTTATTAACATGTTGTTTATTGCTGCAGACATTTCTGTCTGAAAAGATTCAAAGCCTATAGTGTAGTAGATATAGACTCCTGCGGCTATCAAGAGAATTAGTAAGACTATCAATGTACGGGAAACGATATGCTTACTTGTGCGGTGGCCTATGATTTCGCTACGGATTGTCGTAGAAAGTTCTTCTTCGCTCTCGTCATTAGCAGAATTATCGTCGGCCTTCTCTTCTTCTGAAGCATCCTCATGGGAATCTTCTTCCTCATCAGTCTGAATATTGGCTACAGCCACTGTTACATTGTCGTAACCACCTGCGGAAAGGGCAGTGGAAATCAGTTCGTTTTTCAGTTCGATAGGATCTTCGTGGAATTTAATCATTATATCGAGAATCTCATTGTCATGGCATAATCCACACAGACCGTCACTGCAAAGCATGATGATGTCTCCATTGTGCAACTGGTATACGCGCGTTTCAGGATTGGCACGGTTTTCAACATCCCCAAGGCACCGCGTGATTACGTTGGACAATGGATGGTCGTGCATCAGTTCTGGATCCAGTTCGCCTTTGTCAACCAGTTCTTGAACATAAGAGTGGTCCTTTGACAACTGGATAAGTCCGTTACGTTTATTTAGCACATAGCATCTGCTATCTCCACACCAACAGACAAAAGCCTTTCCGTTAATAATCCATGCCATTACGATAGTAGTACCCATGCCCTGAGTACTCTTATCTTCCTGACTCCGATGAAGAATATTCAGGTCGGCAGATTTAACCACAGACTTCATAAACTCCTGAATGGATTTGTCTGAGGTTATGGTCTTTTCGATTTGCTCAGGTACAAACAGACTTTGAATGGTCTCGACTGCAATAGCCGAGGCTACTTCACCAGCATTTGCTCCTCCCATGCCATCTGCCACCACCAATAAGGCGCCATACTGTCCCAAGTCGGCATAGTCGCCGACTTGGGGAATTATCCAGTTTGATGTACAGAGGTCACTGCTTACAACAAAGTTGTCCTCGTTGTTTTGCCGGATGAGTCCGACATTTGTGCCCGCTGCCAACTTGAATTTTACTTCAGGCATATTGAAATATTATTTGTTACATCTTGCAATAGGAACCAGACGGTCTTCGCCGAACAGTTGTCCAATCATTACACCAATAACGCGGTATGAACCATCTTCCTCCTTGAAGAATGCGGGAGAGCCAAGATAACCGGCATTATTGTTGGCATCTTGAAGTACGATAGTCCCATTCCTTGTATCCGCACGAGAAGTACTTGACTTGAAGTAACTGATATAGTTGGCGAGGGAGTGGATGTCTGGCTTGTTCTTGAATCCTGCCACCTGAATCTCAGTACCACCATCACTGGAGAGTGATGCTCCGGCATCATACGGTATACCGGCACCGCCCTTACCAGGCAAAATAGCATAGCACTGTGAACTTGGTGTAACAACCGATACAGAAACTTGCCGGTATTCACGTGAACTGATTTTGAAACCATTGTCCTTAATTGTGACTCTTACATCCTTCATCACTTCATCAATAACTTCAGTGACATCTCCAGAATGATCAACCAAGAAATCCTGATTGTTGAATGACAGTTTGTGGGCTGTACCACTGGTACTGTATGCGTCATACTCAATAATGATATTGAAGCCCATGGCTTTATAATTAGCCATCACCTCACGCCATCTTCCACCTAACTGACGCCAGAAAATCCATGGCTCTATATTCTGTCTGGCAGTAACAAGTGTACCATTGCTCAGAACGAATGCAGTACCGCAGACGACATCACTGAGCGATATACCAGGATCGATAGAGCGTCCGTCGCGCTCACAGGTGATTCGGCGAATCTTCAGAGAATAGATGTGATTGTAGTAGTCACGGATTGTGCCGCTGGCATCACCATGAGCAGTCTTGTTGGCATTGTATGCACCTTCCATTGCTGCTGCTTCTCCTGCAATTGGCGTTTCAGGGCCGGAAACATTATGATTGACATCAGGATCACCGATTGAAGCAACTGTTGCAGACGACTCTCCTGGAGCGGATGGATTGACTGGGCTGTTATCATCATCTTCTTCTTCATCAAAGGACCCGCTTTCGATGGCACGCTGGCGAGTTTGTGCCAACTGCTGTTGATAGCGGTTAGCCTCACTGGCAACGCTTGACAGTTGACTCCTTACATATACTATGCGCTGTCGGATTTCTTCCTTCTTTGCTGCAGGAGCGGCATCCAATTGTTGTGTCAGTTGTTCTTCCTCTTGCATCAGATTCTGCTTAACTACAGATAGTGAGTCGAGTTTCGTCTGATACATTGCCATTTCCTGGCGCAATTCCTTGTTGTCGAGGTTCAGTTTGTAATTCCATGCACCGAATCCTAAAATGGCTAGAACGAGAAGAGCGGAAAGTGCCCAGATTGCGCGGCGATATGGACGGAGTGCCTGTTGACGGAACAGGTTCATGCGCTCTGTGAGTTTGATGCTGGAGGTAAGTCCCTGTTTGCCCTGTGGCTGGATGAAGCCCAGGCGCGGACCATTGACGGAGAGTTGGATTTCATCACCTGACTGCAGGTAATACGTGCCCTGTATGGGACGGCCGTTCACCAATGTCGGGTTGGAAGTGGAGAGGTGAATCAACTGCCAGTTGTTGCCGTCGCGTACGATAGCAGCATGCTTGCGGCTGACGGTGTCAAAAGATTCGTCATAGCGTACTTGGCATGAGGCGTCTCGACCGATCTCTATCTGGTCGATAATGATCTTCTGCGACTCACCGGCACTATGATACTTAGAACTGGTCTTGTGCTCCAGGATGTAGTAAGTACGTCCCGAACCGTTGAAGATTGCACCAACGCCTGCTCCCACTGAGCCGGCGACTGTGCGTTTGTAATTGTTTTGAGTTTCCATAAATTTATAATTAAAGGGGTTAATTAATAATTCTCAAATCTGAGGGTGACGTCACCTATGGCGATGATATCTCCGGTCTTGAGATAAAATCCGTTCTGGGTGACGGGGGTCGAATTGACATAGGTTCCGTTACTGGAATTCACCCATTGCCGGTAATCGGTGCGCCACTGTCCGTCGCGAATGGCCCATTGATTTGGTCCTGCCATCTCTATCGTACAATGGAATCGTGACATGAAGTCACTGAATTCCGATTTCACGTAGATGCTGTTGCCCTGCTGGCGTCCGACGGTTAGCACTCTGTGGCCCTGATTGGCCATCTGAGTCAGATTATACACTTTCCCGTATTCCTCGCCTTGCAATATACGCAATTGGAAACCTGCGGTTCGTTGCTGGGGCATATAGGACTGTACCATTCTGACTGGCTGTTGATAGCCTCCACTTTGTGACTGGGGTAGGAGTCTGAGTACATCGTGAACAGACTGAAGCCTTTGTTTAAAGTCTGGCTGCAGGCATCCTTCGACGAGCCGGGCCCATTGCTGTCCATTGTCAATATAGCGGAGTGCATCGCGGTTCCAAATGCCATCCTTACCCCGTTTCTGGTATTCTGCGAGATCGTTGTGTGACTCAAGGGTGCCGAAAGGCAGTTGGTTGGTGAGCAATTGGTATACTAATACGCCAAACGAGAAAATATCGGTTGTTGGCAGTACGGTGGCTCCCCCGCGTGCCCGCATCGCCTGCTCTGGCGGCATATAGGCGTATGTGCCGAAAACCTGATTGGGCTTTCCGAAGATGTTTCGTTGGGTCATGCGATGCGTTCGGTCTCCGGCAATTCCGAAATCAGTCAGTGCTGCCTTGCCATTCTGCTTGAAGAGGACGTTCTCCGGTTTCAGGTCTCTGTGCACCTTTCCCCGGTCATGCAGTGCATTGAGTCCGATGAGAATGTCTTGGCAAATCTGTGGGGTACGTGCATCAACCTTTCCTAGTAAGGGCTCCAGGTCGCCACCCGGGCAGTACTCCATGACGATATATGGATTGCCGCCAACAGTGCCGAAGGATAGTGAGCGGACCAGACAGTCACAGTCGATTTGCCCGGTATTGAACTCCATCTCGAAGCGATCCATCAAAGGCTGTCGGATCTCTGCAGGAACTTCCCACAGTCTCAGGAGTTTCAGGGCGTATCTGCTGCCTCTGCCGTCTTCAACGAGATATACGACACCAAAAGAGCCTTCGCCAAGCACTTTCTTAACGGTATACCTGTTGTCGACAATGTCTCCAGAACGGAAATCGCATCTGTCAACGACTTGGTATGTGCTCACTTGTCTTGTATTTGTTGGTTTCTTACGTTATTCTGCCTCAAACTTGAATCTTCTGTCGCCTAGGACGATGATGTCACCTGGTTGCAGTTCCAGTTTCCTACTGGCTTCGAGATAAGTTGAACCAAGTTCACTCTTGTTTAGTACATACCATTTCCCGCCCTCGCAGATCAGTTCGGCCTGCTCCTTTGACGTGATAGTACGGTTGTTGGCTTCCGTATTCCCTCTGGTGAGGACGATGGAGTCGCCTTCATAGGTGTTGCGGATAGGCTCCATCTGCTCATCTTCCTCGGGGATGATCGTCAGATGACACTTGGGCTTGGGAGGCTCAGGTGGGGGAGTGGGCTTGTGGCGAATGGCGCGGACGGTCGGGAGATGGATTCTCTCTCCGCATTTCGGGCAGAATGTGAAGTCGATAGACACTTCTGTGCCACACTTCTCGCACTTTACCGTCTCGTCGATCCCAAGATCTGCCAGTTCGCTGATTCTCGGCTTTGGTGCAGGGACTACAGGAGCCACAGGCGGAACCGGCTGGGGCGCGACAGGCCGCTGTATTGCCGGCTGCTGCGCTTCTGACAAGTACGGATTCTGGATAGTTGTAGGCTTGGGCGGCTGGGCGATGCTGGCACCGCAATTCGGACAACTTGTGAAGTCGCCCATTACTGGATAGCCGCAATGCGGACAACTCTTTGGCGTCTGGGCAACGGTTGATTTCAGTTGTGGATCCTGAGGCATGGGACCGTTGACGATTCTTGTCGGACGTGGAACCGGTGCTGCTGCCGGCTGGGCATTAACGACAGTGGGGCGTGGCTGTGCTTCCCTCCCCTGATTGTAATTAGGTACATTTACACCTTGGTAGGGATTGCTGGCTGCGGCATTTTCTGCCTGCAGGGGATGTCCACATTTCACACAAGCACTGGTGCCGGGAGCGTTGTCCCATCCACAATTGTTACATCTCATAGTTTTCCGTTTTAGTTGTTATTGGTGAAAATTGTCTCTATTTTTGGTCAATGCGAATCACGCACTCCTGATTCTGGCTGCGGATGATGATGTCACCCGTCCGGCCAGCCTTGTAGAGCGGGTCCTTCTTGTCGATTGGTTCCACGTTGAGTACCAGATTCGTGCTGGTGCCTTCTGCATTACACCATTCGGGAGCCTTGTCGATAAACCAGTTGTAATTGTTAGAATAGGTGGTGTCGCTGTTGCAGGTGATGTTGATGAGCAACTGTCCGCCTTTCTTCTTGAATTTCGTGAAGGCTGTGCTGGGGATGATTTCCACGTCTCTTCCAGCCTGCCGGACATTGACTCTTTTCACTTCGCTGCCGTAAGTGACGGCTATCGAGGCATTGCGGACGGTCGTCTTCTCTGTAGGCTGAACCTTCAACAGGAGGCTCTTGCTGTCCATCGACTTTGACAGTTCAATCCATGTCACACTTCCTTCTGTGACGGCTGTCCAGTCGTTACTTTCAGGCAGCGTTTCCACTTTTACGGAGAATTCTGATTCGGGGGCGGCTGGAACAGGGAGTGTATAGGCGGAGAGCGTCAACTTCTTCTCCACGACGACAGGGGCAGAAGACTTCCCCTTGCTCTTCATCAGTTTCTGGCACTTGGAAATCTGTGCCTTGCATTTCTTTACGTTGGCTGCGCTCTTGTTGATGGCCATTGACGCCTTGAAACTGGCTATGGCACCGTCGTAGTCCTTTTTTTTCATCAGAGCCAGACCGTTGTCGAATGACTCAGAGGCACTCTGCGCATAGGCACTTGCAGGCACTAAGGCTATCAGTAGGATAACCGTTAATATACTGAGGGCTTTCTTAATTGTTGTCATTATTATCTTCGTTTTGGGGTTCGTTTTCAATCATATCTGAAATGGCTACTGCAATGGCCTCTGCACGCTGTCCGTATTCTGGAACGTATTGTGCGCTTTCCTTTAGTTCTTTGTAGAGACCTAGCAACTTGTTTTTGACGTTGCTCTTCTGCACGGTTGCTTCGGTCGATACCGATGCCGACAGGCTATCTTTGCTGGCCAGAGCCTCGTCAAGTTTGCTCAAGGCACTGAGATATATATCCTCTACCTTATTATATTTATCATCAAACTTGTCGTCTTCGTGATTGGTGATGAAGGTGTCGGCCTGTTCTATGAGAGCCAGGCTTTCTTTAATGCTAACCTGTGCCAATGAGTCGTAGTTGATGACAATTACAGGTTCTGCCACTTCTGTGACTGCGGGATCTGCATCATCACTTCCTCCGCTGAGCGCAATAATTGCACCTATTATAATAATGGCTGCTGCAATGGCGCCTATGATGACACCCTTGTTCATGCCTTTCTTCTGGGTGAGCGGCTGGGGGGCTGACACTTCCGTCTGGCTTCTGACGGGCCCGGCCTCCGATAGCACGGTGGTTCCTTTTGCTTCCGGATCAGCAGCGATGCCGTGCAACTTGTTGTATGTCTGCTCTTCAATCTTCCTTGCTGACGGTCTGTCCCACGTCTCTTTTGCCAGGCAACTATAGATGATATCCTTCAGTTCCTGAGAATAATCCCCTTCTATAATGGGGATGTCTGCACCATTCTTCTGCAGGACACCGCCGTGATTGCCGAATGGGGGTGTGCCTGTCATCAACTCATACATCATGGCTCCCAGTGACCAGATGTCACTGGCCATGATAGGCTTGGGGTTGGCACTGAAGCGCTCTGGACCCATATAGGCCAGTGTGCCGCCGCTTTGTTCCTGAGCCAGTGCGCCTCGGATCGTGCTGCGCACTCTGGCGCTGATGCCGAAGTCGGTGATCAGATAGCGGCCCTCATCGTCGATCATTATGTTGTCGGGCTTGATGTCCTGATGGATCAGTGGTGGCATTTTCTCATGGAGATAGGCGAGTCCTGCTGCCACGTCGTGCAGCATTTTCCAGCACTCGTCTTCCGGGATGTTCTGGCCTTCGACGATGTATTTGAAAGCGGAGCCATTTTTAATGTAGGGCATAATCAGATAGGGCTGCTGCTCGAAGATGTCATAATGTGTGGGACGCAGCAGGTTGGTGTGGTTCATATCGAACACCCCGGCAAACTCCTGCGTAAAGATCTTTATGCCGTTTTCGTCCAGCCCCCCTCCGGGAGCATAGACTTTTACAGCCACTTGGACGCCTGTCTTAATGTCTTCTGCAAGCCATACTTCAGCGAAACCGCCACGGCCCAACTGCTTGATGAATTTATATCTGTCGGCAAAAACCAACCCTTCTTTTAGCATAGTCGTATCAATAGTTTTAAGTACTTAATTTCAATTTGTCAGTTACAAAAGTACAAATATTTATTTAAACTATAGACAAAAACAACGGATTTAACATAAATTTAGATATTTTTTTGCAGGGCGTTCAGTCAGTCATCTTCCCAATAACTGATGGTGCGCGTCTGCTTCACTTTCATGTTCTGTGCTTGTCCCCCTTTTTCCCAATAGAGCAGTTTCATTTCGTTTTGTGTCCAATTGCCGTTGTCATCGTGGTCGGTGAATTCGTTTTTGATGTTGATGGAGAGGATGCATTCGCCAGTCTTGTCAAATACCTTCTGGCTCTGGGACTTGATCTCTCCTTCGTCGTTGTAACTGTATTCATTGACTGATTTGATTTGTTCGGCGGTGTTTGTGAGGGTACGCCTGACCAACTGGCCTTCTTCGTCGTAGGTGAATTCAAGTAAACTTTTTGCACCGCTTGGCTCAAGCATTGCGGCCCGGGTCAGATAGCCTGTCGCGTTGTATTCGCGGTCGATGATGTCTGTCGTCGTGTTTTTTCCGAGTCTGTCGAAATGCTCCACCTGGCTCTCGATGACGGGATTCTCGGTGATGATTTCCTGGACGTTCCCTTTCAGTCCCAGACTGAGGGCATCTTTATAGTAAGGCGTGGTGTTCAGATAGAACACCTGGATAGTGCGCGATTTGTCCGCATGAAGCGTGTTGGATATTTTGATGTATCCAATATTGGTCATCGTGTGGAGTGAGCCGTCACCCTTGGCATCGAAGTTGCCATATTGGCGCTGGAGTTTCAATAGGAAATATTTGTAGTTCCGGTCGTATAGGGCGAAGGTGCGGTAAGGCCCTGATGTGACAAGTACTGACGAGAGCAACTTGGATTTCTCGTCAAGATTGACGGTCAGGTTCGACTTGATGCCATAGTAGTCGCCACGGAAATAGTAGGTGTCGGGCTCGTCGTCCTCACTACTGGCTATACGTTCGAACCCAGCCTGTTGCAAGGCTGGGATGAAGATGCTGTCAGGCCCTTCCAAGGGGACACCCATCAGGTCAATACAATGGGCGTCGTCAGGCCCTTTGTATGCAGGCTGTTCCTTCATGACGATCTGTGCCGTCAGCAGTGCGGGCATGACCAGTGTGAGGAGTAAGGCTGGTCTTCTCATTGCAGTTCGTATTTTTCCAGAAATTCGTCCTCGCTCATAATCTGTATGCCCAGTTTCTCGGCTTTCTGCATTTTGGATGGCCCCATGTTATCGCCGGCCAGGATGAACGAGGTCTTGCTGCTGATGCTGCCTACGTTCTTTCCGCCGTTCTGCTCTATCATCGCCTTATACTCGTCGCGGCTGTGATGGGCAAAGACACCGCTGATGACGATGCTCAGGCCCTCAAGTTTAGAGGAGAGAGGAGAGAGAAGAGATGAGGAGAGTTGCATCTGCAGACCGTGGTGGCGCAGACGCTCTATGATCTTCCGGTTGTCTTCGTTATGGAAATAACCGATGATGCTCTTGGCCATCACCTCGCCGATACCCTCGACCTCCTGCAGTTCCTCAAGCCCTGCGCTCATCAGGGCATCGATGTTCTTGAAATGTCGGGCCAGCAGCCTGGCCGATGTCTCTCCCACGAATCTGATGCCGAGGGCAAAGACGACACGCTCGAAAGGCACTTGTTTGGAAGCGGCGATGCCATTGACTATCTTCTGGGCCGACTTCGTGCGTGAGCCGTCGCCATTGATCTGTTGCACCTCGATTTCATAGAGGTCGGCCACGTTATGGATGAGTCCCTGACGATAGTAGTCGTCGATGGTCTCAGGCCCCAGCGAGTCGATGTTCATGGCCCTGCGGGCGATGAAGTGCTCGATGCGCCCCTTGATCTGGGGCGGACAGCCGGTGTCGTTCGGACAGTACCAGGCGGCCTCGCCCTCATAGCGCACCAGTGGTGTGCCGCATTCCGGACAGCGCTTGATGAACTCCACAGGCTGGGCGATAATGGGTCTTTGGGCTATGTCGACACCCACGATCTTCGGAATGATCTCACCGCCCTTCTCCACATAGACGTAGTCGCCGATGTGCAGGTCGAAACTCTTGATGAAGTCTTCATTGTTCAGGGTGGCGCGCCTGACGGTGGTACCTGCCAGTTGCACGGGGTCCATGTTGGCCACAGGGGTGATGGCACCTGTTCGCCCTACCTGGTAGGTCACCTCGTTCAGGCGGGTACAGACACGCTCAGCCTTAAACTTATAGGCGATGGCCCAGCGGGGACTCTTGGCCGTAAATCCTAATGCGCGTTGCTGGCGTAATGAGTTGACTTTCAGTACAATCCCGTCGGTGGCTACAGGAAGGCTCTTGCGTGCTGTGTCCCAATAGTTGATGAAGTCGTAGATTTCCTGGAGGGTCTTCACTTTCTTCATTCCCTCGCTGATCTTGAAGCCCCATTGGCGGGCTGCCTCCAGATTTTCATAATGGCCATCGGCAGGGAGTTGCTCACCTAATAAATAATATAGGTACGCGTCGAGTTGGCGGCTTGCCACCAGACTTGACTTTTGGCTCTTCAGCGTGCCGCTGGCCGCATTGCGGGGGTTGGCAAAGAGGGGCTCCTCGGCTGCTTCGCGCTCCTTGTTCAGCCGTTCGAAGACGGCCCAGGGCATCAGTATCTCGCCGCGAATCTCGAATTCTTTCGGGGGTGCGGGGGTGCGGGATATATCGGAGGTGGGGGATATATCGGAGGTGCGGGGGAGCGGTGGTGCGGGGGGGCGAGAATAGTTTAAGGGCAGAGTGTAATCTCGCTCCCCCGCGCCCTCGCTCTCCCGCTCCCCCGAAGAAACGCTTCCCCGCGCCCCCGCGCTTTCGCTCCCACGATAAAACTCGTACCCACGGATCTCCAGGGGAATACTCCGTATCGTCCGCACATTCGCCGTCACATCGTCGCCGTGGATGCCGTCGCCACGGGTGACGGCCTGTGTCAGTCGCCCGTCTACATAAGTGAGGGATATCGACAGTCCGTCGTATTTCATCTCGCAGCACACCTCAAAGTCCTCGCCGCCC
>OCVV012842787.1_pt1 | contig 14114 bp, 11 predicted proteins | sample 1539721 | NCBI WGS metagenome assembly OCVV01 (sample SAMN02144230, study PRJEB22623) | gut metagenome | biome: sheep rumen | host: Ovis aries | place: New Zealand
ATATCTCTATCTTTTTTATTACTTCAGAATGTTTTTAAGCCTGGTAATCTCATTACTAACAAGCTCCATGTAGTATACATTAGTCTGTAAACGATTTAAAAATGCGCTTATACTTGCAGAAGAATTCGATACTGTTGTCGGAATATAGTATGCCGCCTGATGTAAATAGTTTTTAAGTGTAGCAAAACGTGTTATATTTCCACAACGATTCTCCGCCTGCTGAATATATGCCTTAGCAGTTTTAAAATAATCCATGTAATATGTTATTCTATAATAATAACCATATGTAGTAGACGCACCACTAATACCCTTAACAGCAGAAGAAATATAATTTATAGCCGTTGTATTATCATAAAGGATATTTAACAAAATCTTAAGCTTATTAAACACATAAATCTTTATATTTTTCTTGGTTGTATAGGATCCTCAACATATTCTATTCCAAAGCGACACAAGACACAGCACCAGTGTGCTTCTGCATCAGTATTATCTTCTCGAACAATATTTTCATATATTGCAAGTGCTTTATCAAACTCACCAATTCTTCGAAAATGATTAGCCCTGTTATAAAGCGCCGCCTTCTGATCATACGATACTTTAGGAAGAGTCATGGTTGAGCTACAGTATTCATCTCTTTCTCAATTCATACCCTTCAGCGCCTTACATTTCCTATTACGCTCAGTGAGAAGTTTCGTGAGGCTATCAATCTGTCCAAGTGCCTCATCAGTATTCATTCCACCTATATTTGCAGTAAGTTCATTCAGCTTATTACTGAGACTGTTTTCAATCTCTACAAGTCCCTCCGAAGAAACCGGATCACTGTAGCGGAGCTTCTCTGCGAACTTCTCTGCCGCCTTCTTGGCAGTCGGATCAGACGTTGCATCGATAAGTGTTGATGCATCAAGCTTGAAGGTAAGCATCTGCTGCACCTTCACAGCATCATTTTTCTCCTGCTCGATTATCACGTCTCTCACGTTGTCAGCCGCAATCAGTCCGATTGCCACGAGTCCTAAGACAAGTATTCCAAATACGAGTGGCAGCCACGCCGGTATACATATTATTGCTGCGATGATGATAAATACAAGCGACATGATGAGTTGGATACAGAAGTACAAATATACCAGTTTCAAAAGCGGCAGTCCGTATACCTTCGACTTCAGATCATCATCCTTCTTAAATATGTATAATGATGCTATGCAGCTCACCACTATTGCAATCAATCCAAATACAAATGCCGTCCACGAAGCTCCTCGTTTTGTAAAAGGTATTACTGAATATAGCAGTATAAACATTACGGCAACGATAAAGAATACCATTATTACCGAGTTTTTCTTCTTATTTTCCATAATGCCGTCCCCCTTACATATCTCTCTTTCTGCCACATTCCGGACAGAACTTGCCATTTATATCTTTGGTTCCGCAATCCGGGCACGTCCATGTATCCGGTGCATTATTCTGCGAAGCTTCCGGTCTCTTCGTTCCACACTCCGGGCAGAACTTACTTGTAATATCTTTCATTCCACAATTTGGACATGTCCATCTGTCCGGAGCAGCCACTACAGGTTTTGACGCACCACAATCCGGGCAGAATTTACTTGTGATATTCTGTTTTCCGCAAGACGGGCATACCCACGTACCGGTCTGAAGTGCAGTAACAATCTGCCCGGTACCACTATTCTGCCCACTAGCATCACCGGCATTCAACGCTCCAGCCTGAGCAGTAGGAACTGCCCCGTTTTGTGTCCCTGCTGTCTGACCGGCAACAACAGCTCCGAAGCCTGCTCCGATATCAGCCGACTGACCCATGATTGGATTCATCGCTTCTTTAGTCATATTAATAACGCCGCCCATCGCTCCGAGCGTAACACCAAGTCCAGCAAGATCACCCAGACTTCCGCCACTGCCACCGGAACCGCCGGTGATACCGTTTTGCATAGCTTCGAGGCCAACCTGTCTTGCAGTCTCCTGCTGATAGGTGTAACCCTTGGCCTGCATTTCTGCAGCCTCTGCAAAGGCCTGCATCTTATAAGCCTCTGCTTCCGCCTGTGCCTTCAGCTTGATAGCCTCAGCCTCACCCTGAGCACTAACAACCTTCAGCTGTGCTTCAGTCTGAGCCTCGACAATCTTTCTTCCCTGAGCAGCCTCTGCCTCAGCTTTTCGGATTTCCTCCTGCCTTACGCTGAGAGTCCTCTCTGCAAACTGCCTCTTGAGGCGTCTGAAATCAGGATCATCGTCCGGAGTCATGATCGTTGTGATATAGAACTCCGGCATAACCATTCCGTATTCATCAAGATCCTCATTGATGGTTGTCTTCATCGCATCCGAAAGGATGTCCATATATGAATCAACCTCGAGAATATTGATATTATTCTCCTTGATCAATCTGGCAAGGTTCGACTTAACCTTGTTCATGATCATAGCCTTGAACTTACCAGCCGAAAGACCGGTTTGAGTCGAAAGAACCTCAGTCTGGCCAAGTCCACCGGTCGTACCGACAACCTTCAGAAGGAGTTTTCTGGAATCATTTACACGGAGGTTAAAGTTACCGCTCGCGCCGATTTCGATGTGCAGCCCTGATGCCGGATCAAACATTCTGACCTTGGAATCGGTGCCCCACTTGATACCCATCTGGGTAACAAGGTTTATAAAATACACTTCCGAGTGAAATACTTCATTTCCGCCGGTCGGTAGTTTATACAGGTTCTCCAATATCGGTAGGTTCTGTGTCGCCAGCGTATACCTTCCCGAACCGAACAGATCGAGTGCCTTGCCATCCTTAAAGAATATCGCCTCCTGCGACTCATGCACGATCAGCTGTGAGCCCATGTTGAAGTCCTCTATCGGATGCTTCCAGACAAACACATCATTCGGCCCTTCGTATTTGATAACGCTGATCAGACCTTCACTGCGGATCTTTTCTTTAGCCGCCTCAGCCGCCACATCAACCCTTGTATCACACAAAGGACAGGTATAACTTCTCGCATTTATATCTGCCGAAAGCTCGCAATTACATGTCGGGCACCTGAACTTCACTCGGTTTCTTATGCTTTCAGATGAATTAATCTTCTCCTTACAGACCGGGCAGAGAGCCTTGTCCCCCTTGCTCTGATCAAATACAACCATGTTCCTGCAATGCGGACACTCACGTGACGCCATCTTGTCTGTGGCAACGCTGATCACATTTCCACAAGAACAATCTATATGCTTCGTACCAAACATTCCAAATATGCCGTTCGACGCTTCCGAATACCGCCCACAAACCGGGCATTCTATAATGAACTTTGACATTAGGCACCTCCTTTAATTCTTAAAATTTCTCTATTGTATATTTATTCTTCCATTCTAAATAGTGCATTAAAATCTTCTAAAACTGCATTTTTACATTCACAAAAAACTATCTTTATACTCTTCAATACTTTTATGTAATAGTATTGATTAACGCTTCTATAATAGGTCTACCATTTTTATAGATATCTAGTGATGCACTAACAAATCCAACCAAATTTGGTATTCCTTTAAGAAACCTTCTTGCAAATGATTTCTTTTCAATCCTGTCCTTAATCATTAATTCATCTTGAATCAATTTATTCAATTTCAGAATCATTTGATCCGCATCTTCTTCTGCTAAAGTTGCGAGTAACATATAGCTTTCTATCGGAAGAACTAATTGTTTGCTATTTAATGTTAATCCAACTACCCCAAAGTTCTTTTCAATTATATATCTCAGATAATTTCGAACAGATGGATTCTCTACAGTTATAGTAATCTGACCAGAATTTGAGTCATAATATCCGTGATTTATTGCACTTCCTATCTCTTGAATCCACTTTATTTCTCGTGGGTAAAGCAACTGAGATTTTACCCTAAGACTTCTAACCTTACTTTCGGGAATCCCCAAAGAAATGCTTATATCATAGTCTCTGACATATTCAGTCAACGAATCGAGATACATAGTAAACATTAACACTTCATAATCCGATTTAGAAAATGTACCAAATTTTTTCGAAAACAATTCGGATTCTCTTAACCTTTTTTGTATAATATCCGATTTAATTTCCATCATTTTGTCACCCCATTTTCGACTACAACAATATTACCCACCCACAACAAAGAATATAATGATAATAATCACGATGAATACAAAAATTGCACATCCCAGTAATGATGCCTTATCCTTTGCCTCTGATTTTTTATACAGACTAGAGGAATCTCGGTACCCGTCAATTTCTTTTAATTCTTTAGCCGCCGCACCATAATTCTTCTTTTCTAACAATTCTTTTGCTTGTTGATATTTTTTTTCCTGTTCATTTTTAATAAAGGTTAGGTACGATTCAGAATCCCTATATCCTCGTATCATCTCAAATTTACTGTATTGTTTTCTGAATTTATCATAAATTATGCTCTCGTCATTAAAAAAATCTATTGCAGCTTTATATTTTGATTCTTTGGTTTCTATATCTTCAATCATTTTTAGCCATTTTTCGGCATAATTCTTAGAGTCTTTATAATCATCTAAAGCTTTAAATACATTTTGGTTTTTACGCAATTTATCCAATGTATTATACAATGGTATATATCGGCCAATCGATCCTTTTTGATCATATTGGGCTTTATATTTGGTAAATAGCATTATTCCTTTTCTATAATCAAGTTCCGTTTCAAGATTATGTATTAGTTCAATACAATCCTGATATTCTCCCAATAATTTAATTGAATTAATAACCTGCTTGATTTCTGATTCACCAGCATAATACTCTTTTGGCTTACTTGTACTATATTTGTTATCATCAATAATCTGTCGTGTTTCATCCTTTAGTTTTTCATATTCCTGAGGTTTTGAATCATCCCATGTTTTATAGCGACCAATGACATCTTCCTTGACTTTATTTATAAATATGTGATAATCACTCTTTATTCTTTCTTCATTTTGCTTATCATTTTCTTTTTCAATATCAGCATATGAATCATAAGTTTGCAGAATCGAATCCAGCGTCTCGTTCAATTCTTCTAAAATCTGACTATCTCCATATTGTCTTACTCTTTTCAGCAGTTTATCATTTTCTAATTCTTCTCTATAGTTATTAGCTAATGTTGTCACAACTTTTGAAAAAGATATATATGACCTATCATATTTAAAATCCGAATAAATTTTGTTTGGTGATAACAGCGGATGCATTGTAACAGAATACTCACTAATAACGCTATCAATTAATCCAGTTTCTACTTCACAGGCAGTAATACATTCGCCTTTATTATTTTTTTTAATATCTTCTACGATATTTTTAATTTTAGAGATTTTTATCGTTTTATACTCATTTATAGATTTGACACTTTCATTTGCCAGGAATTCGCCGAGATATGCTTCTGCGCATTCTGCATTATAATTCAGCACTTCCTCAAAGAAGGCTTTTGCATTCTCCCATTCACCATCTTCAAGAGCTATAAAACCTCTTTTTAACTGCGCTGCATTTTTGGCATCAAGTACATCAGATGTGTAAACATCTCCACCGGATATCGGTTGTGCAGGTTTTACAGTACCTTTCTTTCCTATCAGCTTCTCAATACCTCTGATAAGATCCTGTACAGCACCAACCTTGCCCATATCCTGTGCCTGAAGATGCTTGAACTCCTTCGGCATATCGTAGGCATCTATATCCTTATAACAAGGTATAAGAGTTTTCTTTTGTCCTTCAGCAATCAGCTTTAGAAAACGGCTCCACTCATTCTTAACCCATACTGCATTGTAGTATTCATACGATGTACCGAACGCCAACATGACTTTCGCAGAATTAAGTGCAGCAAAGATATATGGCTCATATTCCTGACCAAGCTTGTCTTCCAAAGTAATACGCGAAAAGAACACACGATACCCTTCAGCCGTCAGCTCTTTATAGACATCTTGTGCAATAACACTATCTATGGTTCTGTCACCATTGTCCGCAGTTTCTTTGTAACAAATAAATATATCGTAAGGCTCTTCTGTCGACGAAACCTCAATTATCCCCTTACGTATTTCTTCGATCTGTTTAGCTTCATCACGGTATATCCCTCGAGCAACAGAATCAGCATTTTCCATAACAAGATCAAAATTAGGATCATCCATAACACTATCAAAGGAAGAACGATGGCAGGTTGGAATCTTCTTACCGGAAGCCGGATCATCAACATATTCGATACCATACTTACAGAGCACCAGTCCCCAGTAAGCTTCTGCTTCCTCCTGGAACTCTGATACTATCGATTCATAAACACCAAATGCCTTATCAAACTCACAGTCAAAACGCAGACGATTAGCGCGCTCATAAAGTTTCAGCCTCTTCTCATCATCAGTGTTCGGAATAGTCTGCTTACTTCCACAATATTCGCATTCACATACCGATGAATCCGGTTCTATATTCAGTTGTCCACCACACATTTTGCATTTGATAAGTGCCATAATATCCTCTCATGGTTCTCTACTATTTATTTCCAATTACGATCCTCATAAGGTGTAGATTCATATCCTTTTTTCTGAAGTCTACATACCTTACGATCAAGCTTCTTTTTCCACATTTTCTGAAACCAGTTTTTCTTACCAAACCACTTTACCATCGTCGGATTCAAAGCATAATAAACATGAATAAATAACCGACCATACCATGTTTCTGCTAATCTAAAATCTCGATATCTCCTAAGCGTCCAAACCTCAGGGCAATCATATGAACCGTATACAGCTGTTGCAATATAGCATCCACTTTTAACCGGAGCCGGTCTTTGCGGAACTATATAAGATGGATCAATTTCTTTTATTTTCCAATGCCATCCCATTATTGCATTAAGATCATCATCAAAATAAAAAATGAAATAACTGCAATTAGAATAATAGCGATTATTATATCTCTTTTAACCATATCCTTCGCTTCACTTTTACGAAGAAATTGTTCCTTTTGTTGTTGCGATATATAACAATCCTCTATTAATTCTTTTGAGTCCTTATAATCCCTAATTTTACTAAATAATTCAACAGCCTCCTCATATTTGTCGATGTCTTTGTACCTTATTGCTTTCTTATAAATTTCTTCTTTTTCCAACTCTTGATATTTAGTTATTTTTTCCTTACATATACGTATACATTCCTTAGAATCCATCCAATCATCAATTAATTTAAATTGTGCAATTGCATTTGTATATTCGACTATTGTTTTTGCCGTATCCATTCTATTTTTTGCATATGAATATATAGTATTTTTTTTATGTTCCTCAGCCTTATTTTTACAAACTTGAGACAAATTATCGGAATCTTTAAATTGAGAAATCTTATCAAATTGTTCACTAGCTTTTATATATTCATCCTCAGTTTTAGCTGCGTTCATCATTTTTACAGCATTTTCATATATATCGGCCTTATCCCTATCAATATTAATTTTCGTCTTCTCAACGTAGTTTTCCATCTCAGCCTTAAGGTTATCATCACCAAAACGCATAATTTTCAAATAATTGTTATTATCATCAAATAACGAATGCACTTCTGCTAGGTATTGTCTTTTGGGAATTTTTAAATCAACCAATAATTTACCTAAATATGCCTCTGCACACTCTGCATTATAATTAAGAACTTCCTCAAAGAAACCATCAGCTTTCTTCCAATCTTTATCTTCAAGAGCAATGAATCCTCTTTTTAACTGCGCCTCATTTTTAGCATCCAACACACCAGCTGTAGATACAATTTCATTTGAGGCAGAAATACTAGACTCTATCTTCTTGTCTTTTCCAAATATCTTATCAATCCCTCTGATAAGATCCTGAATTGCACCTACCTTTCCCATATCCTGAGCCTGAAGATGCTTAAATTCCTTTGGTATGTCATAAGCATCTATGTCCTTATAACATGGTATTAGGGTTTTCTTCTGTCCTTCTGCAATAAGCTTCAGAAATCTACTCCACTCATTCTTAACCCAGACAGCATTGTAATAATCATAAGAAGTACCGAAAGCCAGCATGACCTTTGCAGAATTAAGCGCAGCAAATATGTATGGCTCATATTCTTGTCCAAGCTTATCTTCAAGTGTGATACGTGAAAAGAACACACGATATCCCTTTTCCGTAAGTTCATTGTAAACATCCTGTGCTATGACACTATCGATTGTTCTATCACCTTTATCATCCGTCTCCTTGTAACATATAAAGATATCATAAGGGTCTTCTGTTGAAGATACTTCAATGATACCTTTTCTTATCTCTTCAATCTGCTTTGCCTCTTCACGATAAACACTTCTGGCTACAGCATCAGCATTTTCCATAACCAAATCGAAGTTGGAATCATCCATTACACTATCAAAAGAAGATCTATGACAGGTCGGTATCTTCTTTCCGGTAGCCGGATCATCAACGTATTCGATTCCATACTTACAAAGCACAAGCCCCCAATAAGCTTCTGCTTCTTCCTGATACTCGCCAACTATCGATTCGTAAACACCGGCAGCTTTATCAAACTCCGAGTCAAAACGGAGGCGGTTAGCACGCTCATACAGTTTAAGCCGTTTTTCATCGTCTGTATTGGGGATAGTCTGCTTACTTCCGCAATACTCACATTCGCAGATTGTTGAATCTGGTTCTATATTCAGTTCTCCACCACACATTTTGCATTTGATGATTGCCATTACTTGCCCTCTTTATCACGAATCGTATTACGAATATCAGAGATTACATCTCTGTAATAAGAATCATACCCATCGGTCTTTGATTTAAATATAATATCTACACCATAAGCTTCTAGTAACGTCAGTTTTTCCTTATTTTGCTCTAAATAATCAGTGTAATAGAATACTTTTGTCTCTGGGAAATTCCTCTTTTTACAACATATAAGCCACCATAAATCAATCTCGGAAAAATCCAATCCGAAACCAAAAATATAAACATCTTCAAGTAAGAAACAATCAACCCAGCTTTTTTTCTCATAGCTATAGCCTTTCTTTTGAGCCGTCTTGTAATTCTTTATGAACTGGGCGACATAATGAATTATCTCTGATATCAGTTTTCCATAATAATAGTGCCCAAATACAATAGCTGATGGACAATGAGCATTTCCATGTATATGCCAAATTTTCTTATTGTACTGATCCATCTCAAGAGAAATATACTCATAGAGATGTGTCTTTTTCTCTTTGTTAGAGATTTCGTCTTTAGTCCAACCTCGTTTTCCCCAATGCATATTTCTAGTGAATTTTCCATAAACATATTTTTCAATTTCAAACGAATAGTTTGTGCTAATGATTGTATTCGTAGGAATAGACATCACTTCACGAATAAGGTCATTCAATTTATCATTATTGCTTTGTGCATCAAACTCTCTAGCAATACGCTTAACATCTTCATTAACATTGTCTTTGCTAGCAACAACAATTCTCTGCGGAAATGGTAGTCCTTTTAAAATATCATTATTAATCGCACATCCACTCGCTTTTTTTGCATCATCTATTATTTTATCACATGAAGAATCAACAGAAGTCCTTAATAATCCATTACCAATAAGTACTAGCCCCATAGCAACTCCTTTCATGAACAGCATTTTCTACTGCAACTTCACCCACTATGCTTGCGATACCTTATTATCATCACAAAGAATAATCATTTCATTTGGAATTAAACATTCTTCAGCATCATTCTTTGATAACAGCGTCACTTTATCTATCACTTAAATAGTTAATTAGTTATGTCTACCTAAAGAATACATATGGTTTCTCGTCCGTTGCATACATACTTTCATATAATACTACTCTTTCCACCGGAAATGTATAATCATAATACTCGCCGGGTTTTCTCAAATAATAACATTTGCCATCCTGCCCCCGCAATTTTATCGAACCATCCCACGCATCCAAAATGTGATAATAATTATCAGGAGATTCAATATAATCTCTGTCTTCTATTGTATCTATATTCTCATCAGTTAGAATTCCCAGTCCTAAATATCCTGAATATTCTGAAGTCTTAAAATACTGCAAATAAATATAGTCATTGCTTTTATCATATTCATTCAAAACACTAAAAATATATCTTAAAGTTAATATGTCTTTGTTTGTATAAGCCATTTCATTTAATTTATCTAATCCCTCCTTAGGTCTTTTGACAACGTACGCCGAATCATTATTTGTTATGCAATATGATTTTAAAATTTGAAAAGCCTTATTACTATTTATCTGTACTTTTTGGTATCTTAGATCTATAACATCTTCAAATATTTCACAAAGCTTTTCTGCTTTTTGTGTCGTCTTCGTATTGTTTTTTTTGATTAATAAATCATCAATAGCATTTGTTATATAGTCATTTGCATCTTTCTTTATACTGTCAATATTAATGTGATTATAATAATTTAGAATATCACTACTATAATCTTGAGAAGAAATAGCATCTTTTATCATTTGAAAATACGTATTTTGTTCTTCTTGTTTTTTATATGATTCACAAATATCAACAACATTATCATCCCAAAATATATTATACGTATTTTTATCGAGAATTAATTTAGAAATATCATCATAAAGAGACAACGCCCTTTCGTAGTCTCCCTGATTTATCATTACATTTATCTTTTCACATATACCTCTAATACAGAAGCCGACTATCTTTGTTTTATCTTGCAGTCCATCAAAATCTCCTTCATTTTCTTGATATAATTTCAAAGCCTCTATATAATTCTTGGTATTAAAATCATCCAAATATCGAGTCATTATTTCAGAATCTTTGTAATCACCTAAATCTTCATATAATATAGCCGCCTCATCAAACATTTGTGAATTAAATGTACTTACAGCGTTTTTATACTTATTATTCAATTCTTCAATTTTTAATTCTGAATCCTTATATCCATCTAATTCCTCAAATAAATCCATTGCTTCTTCATATTCTTTATTGTTGAACTTCTTAATAGCTTCCTTATATTTAGCCTCCGGAATGAAATAGAATATTGTTGCAATTACACCGCCCGAAATGAGAAACAGTACAACAAAAGTCGTTATAGCGATTCGTCTTCTTTTCTTCTTTCTTCTTGCTTTTTCGGTGCGTTCTTTTCTTTCCCTTTCCTCTCGCTCGAGTTTTGCCTGCCTCTCCTGCTCTTCCTTCTCAGCCTTCTCCTTTGCTATCTGTAAATCACATTTATGCAGAAGCTCAGCAGACTCCTTATAATCCTGCAACTTTTCAAAAAAAATCTTTGCAGAACTCCAGGCATTATTGTCCACCATAAGAATAGCGTTCCGATACTTTATCTCTTTCGAAAGATCAGCAACCACATTTTCACATTCAGGCATATCATCATATGTCTTTAATTCTTTTAAGTAAGATTCCATTTGCGCTATTCCGAGATTATTTATCTCTTCGATATAGTCCCTTGCAGCCTGTTTTAAAGTTGCAAAATCACTCAGCCTCTTTGAATTGTATTCCTCGTATTGCCTCTTTATGTCCTCCGCAACACTATCAACATATTTCCTGTAGTTATCTTTGATACTGTCTTCTTTTTGATTCTTTTCGGTTTCTTCCTGAGCAATCCTCTCGTCAAAATACGTCTCAAAACCACTTATCACATCAGAAATATTCGCCTTAAGATTTTCACCGGCGTAAGCTCTGGCTCTCGAAAGTTGCTTATCCTCTTCGATTCCTTTCAGAAACCTCTCTTTATAAGAAACCAACGAGTTGTGATATGACGTATAATTCCTGTCAAATACAAATCTCTTCCTGATCTCTTTTTCAGATAATCCTGCCGCGTCCGCTCTTTCAACCGAGTATTCTTTGATAGTCGATTCAATCAGCTCGTTGTCGATTTCACATGCAACACACCTATCCACCACCGATCCGCTTGACGCCATTTTATCTGTTGTCGAAGAGATTTTGTGTATCCACCCTTTATAGTATTCCTCCAGAGATTTACTCTTTTCTTTCGCCAGAAACTTGCCCAGATAAGCTTCCGCGCACTCAGCATTGTAGTTGAGAACCTCTTCAAAAAATACATTTGCATCTTCCCACTCCTCATCCTCAAGAGCTATGAAGCCACGCTTTAACTGTGCCTGATTCTTTGCATCCAATACATCCGAAGAATAATCCGTACTCCCTGCAGCCAGCACGCTTGCAACAACCTTCCTATCTTTTCCAAATATCTTATCAATACCCCTGACAAGATCCTGTACCGCACCAACCTTGCCCATATCCTGAGCCTGTAAATGTTTGAATTCTTTCGGCATATCATATGCATCAATATCCTTGAAGCACGGAATTAGAGTCTTCTTCTGTCCCTCAGCGATCAACTTCAGGAAACGGCTCCACTCATTCTTAACCCAAACCGCATTGTAATAATCGTAAGATGTTCCAAACGCAAGCATAACCTTCGCAGAATTGAGCGCAGCAAATATGTATGGTTCATATTCCTGGCCAAGCTTGTCCTCAAGAGAAATGCGCGAAAAGAACACACGATATCCTTTTTCTGTTAATTCGTTGTAGACATCCTGTGCAATAACACTATCTATAGTTCTGTCACCATTTTCATCGGTTTCCTTATAGCAGATAAAAATATCATATGGTTCCTCAGTCGAAGATACCTCAATGATACCTTTTCTAATCTCCTCAATCTGCTTAGCCTCTTCACGATAAACACTTCTTGCTATGGAATCCGCATTTTCCATAACCAATTCAAAATTTGCATCATCCATAACGCTGTCAAAAGAAGATCTATGACAGGTTGGTACTTTTTTACCGGTAGCCGGATCGTCAACGTATTCGATTCCATACTTACAAAGCACAAGCCCCCAATAAGCCTCTGCTTCTTCCTGATAATCCGCTACTATCGACTCATACACGCCGGCCGCCTTATCGAATTCCGAATCAAAACGAAGGCGGTTAGCACGTTCATATAGTTTAAGACGTTTTTCATCATCTGTATTTGGGATAGTCTGTTTACTTCCGCAGTATTCGCATTCACAGATAGTTGATTCCGGTTCTATATTCAGTTCTCCACCACACATTTTGCATTTTATAAGTATCATAATACCCCCTAAATTATGTTATGATATATTAATTAACGCAGAATAGTTTGCGAAGAATAGTTTGCGCGTAATCTTTTGCGCAAACTATTCTAAGTTAATGTTATAAATGATTATCTTTTTCAAATTCTGTAAGAATAAATATCTCTATGTTTATATTTCATAACGCTTCCTCATTAATAATGTATTGATGTATAAATTATACCGCCGTGAATGACTTGTGTCAAACGTCATACTGCTTTTCCGGCAAGGTTTATGTTTATCAAAAAACCACATAAAATGTATGAAATAGCAATTAGTTTTTCCTATACCTCAGGAGGGCAAATATGGATACCAGATTCATTTCATCCTACAAAAGCCTAGGACTAAACATTGCATACTATCGTCGCAAGAATAACCTAACACAAATACAACTTTCTGAATTAGCTAATATAGACAGAAGTCATATGAGTGCTATTGAACTCGGAAAGATAGGTGTCTCTTTGGACGTGATCTTTAGACTTTGCGAATCCCTTAAGATTACGCCAAAGGAATTATTCGATTTCCGATAGTAATGTATATTTCAATTTTAACGCAAAATACTCGTAGACTCCTGTCTACGAGTATTTTACCTTAATACATAGTTATTTTGGTGAGCTAACAGCCCACTTTTAAAAACGATCACGATAAACAATTATTGTTTTCTCTTATATACTTTGCCAGAGATTTTTGTAATCTCATATTTATTAACCGAAAAATACCTTCTATAATCATTGAATTTATACGCAGCCTTATATTAATGCATCATAGTATATTTTTTTCAAATATTATTCTATTTTTACCCCATACTTATTAGCAAGGTTTATTAATTCCAGATCAATATTAAATATATCAGTAGTAAAAACTCTTAAATAATCCAGATAATTATCAACCTGATTCTCACCATATATGCTAGATGGAACATCGCTCAATGCAGTATTTAGCAGTTTTTTAATATTAGAAAAATTAGAATTACTGCCACATTTATCTATTGCATAATTTAAATTATCTCTAACATTATTCATGTACCCGTAATTATTCTGCGAATAAATAACAAGTTGACTTCTATCTGCCACGTTTTCAAAATAA
>OCVV011259646.1_pt1 | contig 14113 bp, 14 predicted proteins | sample 1539721 | NCBI WGS metagenome assembly OCVV01 (sample SAMN02144230, study PRJEB22623) | gut metagenome | biome: sheep rumen | host: Ovis aries | place: New Zealand
TGATAATAATTTTCATAACGCTTGCCTTCTTTCTGTTTTTTTGTAGGAGGAAATCAGTTTTTTGGCCGTTTCGTATGACATCTCACCATCTAAGGCCATGTCCTTAATTAAGGTGACAAACTGATCTTCGTCCGATTTTACGCCGGAAACTTTTTGAATCAGCCGATCTATCCGCAGCCGGATCGTAGGATAGGAAACTTCATAATGCTGTGCCATACTCTTTAACGACCCGGAACACAGGACAAACTGTCGCATGAACTCAAAATCTTCTTCGTCAAGCCCACGGAGCCAGACAGGGAAATTTTCACTTGCCATAATCATCACCTACTTTCTGATTGCCATTATACACTTTAACATTATTAAGGTCAATATGAATATTGTTAAAAATAATGTCAATTCTATAGTTTATAAAGTTTAGTATCTCTGTGTAAAACATAGATAATTGTTGCATATAAAGAAAATTGAGGTTCGATTCCATTGGTCTCGCGCTTGGCGTAAAAAAGAACGACAGCCTTTTAGCGGCGGCAAAAGCAGCCTGCGGCGAAGTCCACGTGATCGGTGACGCCGAAACACCCGGCCCCGCAAACCACGCCACAGAAGCCGGCCTCAGCGCCGCCTTCAAACTCTAAACGGAACCGGGGACGGAGACGCGTTCCACAATGAAACCGGGGACGGAGACGAGTTCCACAATAAAACCGGGGGCGGAGATTAGTTCCATAATTAAAGCAGAAGACGGGGCAAGTTCCATAATGGAGGGAACTTGCCCCGTCCCCGGTTCAGTCGTGAATGGAGCTTTCCTGCGTTCCCAATAAGCCTTCTTTGTACGTGGGCGTAGTGACAATATAGAATGTTCCTGGCATGGCTTAAGAACACCAACTGGAATGATGAACGACAGGACGAAAACCGAAATCCTTGTAAACACTTACGTCCCTGTTGTTCATCATGGAAGGCGGTAGGGCAAGCGATAGCGCGCCAGAGGATATGTGGTGACGTGGTGGCGTAGGGAAGATGTATCCTGCATTGAAGATAAGATATACACTGGATTCTGATTATTAATACACGAGTTTTATTAATTGAGTTTAGATGTATGAATAACTCTAATTTCAAAAAAGGAGCAATATTTCCTTTAGAAAATCGCATTAAAGTGATTATAAAATGAATAAATAATTTCGTTAAAGTAAAAGGTTCGTTTATTGTTTGGGGCAATATGGGTGGAACCCGTCTCCGTCTCCGGTTCCGTCACGTTGCGGGTAGAACCCGTTTCTGTCCCCGTTTTCGCCAGGGGTGAAACTTACCTCCGTCCCCGGTTCCGTCACGCTGCGGTTGGAACCCGTCTCCGTCCCCGGTTCCGCCAGGGGTGGAACTTATCTCCGTCCCCAGTTCCATGGAAGGAGGAAGGTGAAGATGGCGGTGATGAGGAAGAGGGCCGTGTTAGGCAGGGTCTTGTGCAGCAGAGTTTTGTAAGTGCAGGAGATCAGGAGGATGATCGCGGGATGCGAGTAGTATGTAAAACTGGCGATTTTCCTGCAGGCCGCAGCGGGTTTTCTCAGATGCGGTAGCGGATTCTGCAGAAGAATGATAAGAGTACAAATCACGAGGGGATAGAGGCCAAATGTGGTTACAATACTGTCCTGAAAATCCAGTCTGACGACGAGGAGCAGCTCGGCGATCCAGATTATCAGGGAAATAATCAAGAGGTAAGGAATTTTTTTTCTGCTGATTTTGTCTCTGAGTTTAAGGACCAGATATCCTCCGGCGAAAAAAGGAAAGCCCATCATAAAGATTCTTCGGATTGTTTTAAACTGCGGATGGGTCACAAGCGGACCGAGGATGGGCAGAGTTTTGACCAGGTTGTAGTAGGCGCATCCAAGGCATCCGGGGATATACATGATCAGACTTAAAGGGATAATTAAACGGCGGCATTTGATTTTCCACAGTAAGGTCGTAAAGCAGAGAGCAAAAATAAGTGCGGGGAAGAACCAGAAATGGTAGAAGCTGCCGTGCCAGATGAAGTTCACTATGCTTTTGGCAAAAAAGCGCCTGATATTCCTGTGACCGGATTTTATGAATACGATCACGAAATAGAGGCAGCTCCAGAGGGAGTAAATCACAAACAGGTGACGCAGATACTGCCAAAAAGGCTTCTCTCCCTGCCGGAGCTTCTGGAAATAAAAATATCCGGATACGATGAAGAAAAACGGCACCCCGATTCTGGGGATGGCGTTGCCGGCTATGAAACCCAGCTCAGGATTTATCTTCTGCAAAGGGTCGGTGTGGATCGCAATGACCAGCACTGCGCATATGTATCGGAACAGGTCTACTGAGCAAACTCTTTCTTTATAATCTTTCATTTATCTACCCCACTACTAACGTCTCCGGCGCCGCGATATCGAGGCCGAAGAATGCTGGTTCATAATAACGTAACAAATGGTTATAGAAAATGTAAAGATTATTGTATCCTAAAACAGGAAATCTTTCAACTCACATGAACACGGCGGACTTCCCGGACAGTTTTTGCAAATTCACGTCGTATTTCTTCATTTGGGACATGTACAGTTTCATCGTTTTCGTTATACGCCAGATATCCCAGGTGAATCAGAAGAGTTTAGCAATACTTTGTCATGAAGTAATAACCTCTTCTCATTTATTCTTTTTTATCATATAATAATGGTGTTTTTATGGATTTATTAAAGAGATGATCAAGAGGTAATATATGTTAAATCAGAAAATGGTGGGTCTCGGCACACAGAGATCCGTGATTCGTGAATTGTTTGAATTTGGAAAGCTTCGCGCCGCAGAGATCGGCGCAGAGAATGTTTATGACTTTTCCATCGGAAATCCCAGTGTTCCGGCTCCGGAAGAGGTCAATGCGACGGCAAAACGCCTGATAGAAGAGATGGATCCGGTGATTCTGCACGGCTACACAAGCGCGCAGGGCGATGCAGGCGCAAGGGCATTGATTGCAGATTCTGTCAGCAGACGTTTTGATTTTAAAGTGAATGCGGATAATTTTTATCTTACTGTCGGAGCGGCGGCAGCCCTTTGCTGCTGCTTTAACGGAATTTGTAATCCGGGAGACGAGGTTATCGTTTTTGCTCCTTATTTCCCTGAGTATAAGGTGTTTATCGAAAAAGCCGGCGCAAAGATGGTGCTTATTCCGGCCGATACGGCAGGCTTCCAGATCGACTTTGAAAAGCTAGAGGCGGCCATTACGCCGAGGACAAAAGCGGTACTGGTGAATTCTCCGAATAATCCTTCCGGAGTAGTATATTCGGAAGAGACCGTCAAAAAACTGGCGCAGATGCTCCGTGACAAATCCGCAGGCTTCGGTGAGCCGATCTATCTGTTATCTGACGAACCTTACAGAGAGATCGTATTTGACGGAACAGAGGTTCCGTTCCTGCCGAAATATTATGATAATACGCTGATTAGTTATTCCTGGTCAAAATCCCTTTCTCTGCCGGGCGAGCGTCTGGGATATGTCCTGGTACCCGATCAGGTCGAGGAGCATGAGCTGGTCTACGCGGCAATTGCAGGCGCCGGACGTGCGCTGGGATACGTAAACGCGCCGGGGCTTTTCCAGAGAGTGTGTGCGCAGTGCGCGGATCTGACAGGCGATATCAGCATCTATGAGACAAACAGGAACCTTCTCTATGAAGGACTTCGCGATCTGGGATTCTCAGTCGTGAAACCAGACGGCACCTTCTATATCTTCCCGCAGACTTTGGAGGAGGATGATGTCGCGTTCTGCGAGAGAGCAAAAGATTTCAATCTTCTCATCGTGCCGGGCGTCGGCTTCGGATGTCCGGGACATACACGTATTTCATACTGCGTGCCCACAGAGAGAATAGAGCGATCCATGGCCGCCTTTAAGAAACTGGCAGAATCCTATAGATAAAAACCTAAAAAACGGAACTGGGGACGGAGACGGGTTCCACTTGCGAAGCAATGTGGAACCCGTCTCCGTCCCCAGTTCCGTTGCAGAATGAAAATCTAGATGAATATTTCGATTTTTTTCGGGGCGGCGTAGTTCGCTTCCAGCATGGATACGTGCGAGAGGAATGCGGGATCGTCGAAGTATTTCGCATGCTGAGGGCAGCTTCGGATGCAGGCCTGGCATTTGATGCAGATTCCCGTGACGATGGCCGGGTCTTCAGAGATGGAGCCCATGGGACAAACTGACGCACATACGCCGCAGCGGTCGCAGCGCTCAGCCAGTGTCTTTGGCTTTGCTTTCAGGAATTTCGCCGGTTTTCCGTCTATACCCTTCGGCACATAATACGGCGCGGCGGGGTCACCGGGGATATGAAGAGGTTCAACGTCCGCGAACGGTGGAGAGGTTTTCAGTTTGGCGAGCTTTTCATAAACCTTGCGGCCAAAATCAGCGGCTGCTCGGAGGTCCGTTTCGTCCGGCCGCCCTGCGGCTAATTTGTCCGAGAAGGCATGTCTGCAGGGGATGGCTGCGGCGCCGATGACCAGAAACCCGTTAGCGCTCAGCGTGGCTGCAAGTTCTGCCAGCGAATTGTCAAAGCTGCGGTTTCCATATGTAACGACGGCGATGGCAGGCGTATTAGATCCTTTGAGACGTGCCTGAAAATCGGGCAGGATCTTATTCGGCAGTTTGCCGGCATATGTGGGCGCGCCTGCGATGACCAGATCTCCGGAGGAAAAAGAATACGTCTTTTCTCGTGCTGCGGGCAGAGTGAAATCGATTTCTTCCGCTGCGTGAGGAAAATATGATGCTGACTGCCTTGCAGAATCGGCCGCTATTGCATCTGCAATACCGTTCCCGATACTTTGCGTGATTTTTCTGGTATTGCCGGTGGCGCTCCAGTATATGCAGTGTAAATTTGAAAAATTCATGACGGGTTCCCCTGTGTGATATAATGAATAAAAATGTTAATTTTTTTGACAAAAATATAAGTTTGTAGATATTGTACGCAAATTATATCACACAAAAGGGTTTACATAAAGAAAAAATTTGGATATAATACTTTTACTGTAGCTTTTTGGCAACAATTATCACTTAATTTTATATGTGTTTGCGAGGGAGGTCCTGAATGAAATATAAAAAGATGGATAAAGTTCATGAAGGTAAATTTATCACTTCCTATGATATTACATATGAGACGATGGACGGTCAGACAAAGGTCTATGAGATGATCAGCCGCGATCATAATGCGACTACGCTGGCGGATCTGAATAACCCGAAGGTGGATTCGGTAGTCCTGATGCTGACGAATGAGACGGAGGATAAGATCCTTCTGAGCAGAGAGTTTCGCCTGGCCATGGGAGCATGGGTCTATAACTTCCCGGCGGGACTGATCGACCCCGGTGAGACGCCCGAGGAGAGTGCGCGTCGTGAGCTGTGGGAGGAGACAGGCCTGGAGCTTGTGTCAATCGATGACGTACTCTTTGAAAGCTATGCGGCTATCGGATTCAGCAATGAAAAAAATGTCTGCATCGTCGGTAAGGCGAGAGGAGAGTTCCGGAAAAGTACATCTTCTTTTGAGGAGATCGAGCCGGGATGGTTTACGGCGCAGGAGCTGAGCGAGCTGCTGAAAACGGAGCATTTTGCCGCCAGGACGCAGGCCTACTGTTATATGTGGGCGAAGTACAAGCTGCTATATACCGGAAATTGATCATAAGAGGAACAGGATGGAGGAAGTGAAAATGACGATCGCTGATGTCAGATATTCATTTGAACATACGATGCTGCCGAAGTGGTTTTTCGAGGAGGGGATGACGCTCATCGGATATCTGATCACTGAGGAGAATTTTGCATATGAGCTGCTGAAAAAGGCTTTTGAGGACAATGGTATGGAAATGCCGTATCCGAAGGAGCTGATTTGTTTCGAGAAGTTTAAGACGGAGGATAAGATCCTTGGCGGCAAGATCATTCTGCCGACGCCGAACGAGATGCCGTCCTGTTATGAGATTTTTATGCTTTTTAATCTGGCTTTTGACAATATACGTTTCTTCACAGTGGAGCGCGGGCAGGAGCAGGAGGATATCGTGATCGGCGAGTGGACGAAGGACGGCGAGCATATCGATCATGGCGCCGTCGATGTAAGAAATTCCGGCGAGATGGACAGAGTCGTTGAACTTTACAGAGGAGGCGCGGTATGACTGGTGAGGAGTTAAAAGCAAAAGGCGCGATTTATTTTTCCAAGATCGATGAAGGGTTTTCGAATTATAAAAGTGTTACGTTAAAGATGGACGCCGCCAAAGCCCTGAAGCATTTTCGCAGCCTGCGAAAGGAGTACGGCGCGGACAACTGTTTTGCGGATTTTTATTATTTTAATCTGGATCCGGATGCGCAGGAAATGGTTCGGGAGCTTTTGACGCCGGAAGATACGGCTTATCTGGAACTGATCAGGCCTCTGGATAATGTAAGCAGCGAGCTGATCTTTCCGCTGGATGAGAAATTATTAAAGATAATTGTGAAGCTTAACGCAGAGGAAATGCTTTTTTCCACGATTTTCTTTTTGAATGGAAAAAATGGAAGAGCGCGTACTACCTGGTGGGGAAATTACGACCGGGAGTATGTTTGTTTTAAAGACTAAAACTCCCGCATGTCATTACTGACCATTCATCATGAAGCGGGAAGTTTTAAGAACGATTAATAGGAGCTAATTTAATGCCTGTTTTACCAATTTTTAACACAATTGCCGTTCCCGGCGCGACGCTTTACCTGCGTACTGACGGTTACCGACAGATGACAGGAAAACCGGCGCGTCTGGAAGATAAAGTTACGCTGATCGTGGCGAAGAAAAAACTGGTACGTAGAGATGTGACCAGCAGTAGTTTTTATCCCATCGGCATTACCGGTATTATTTCCGAGATTGGAAATGACGGTTTCATGCAGTTGGAATTGAAAAACAGAGTAAATGTTAATGAAGTGGTCGTTTATCATGATCACAGCATCGATCTGGATATCACGAAGAGATACGATGTGGAGGATATGGATGAGGATGAAGCGGAGAGACGGCTGAGGAAGATCAAAGATGAGATCCTTCGTTTTGCCGAGAGCAAACAGTGGTCGAACGCTATCCGGGGATATCTGGCAAGATGGAATACGATCGGAGAGATTGCCGCGGGCATGTCTCCGTGGATGGTCAATTCAAATAAGGAAAAATATGACGCCCTCGCGGAGGACAGCGTGAAGAAGCGCTTTAAGATCCTCGAGGATATGATATATGAAAATCTGCAGATACTGGATGTAAACCAGTCTGCCAAGGACGCGCAGGAGGAAGAGCATCAGAAGCTTTATCGGGAGAGCGCGATCCGCCGCCAGATGGAGCATCTGCAGAAAGAGCTGGATGAGCTGCACCCCGAAGAAATGTCTGATCTTCGAAAGCTGGAATTGAAGCTTGAGGAGAGCGGAATGAATGAGGAGGCAAAAAAAGAAGGACGCAAGGTCCTGAACCGTCTGAAGGCGGAGGGACAGAACAGCGTTGAGGCAGGTCTTCTCAGAGATTATATGGAGTTTCTGACGGATCTTCCGTGGAACAAGGCGCCTGCAAATAAGGTAAATCTGGAAGCGGCGCGGAGGATACTGGAGGAGGATCACTTCGGACTGGAAAAGGTAAAAAAGAGGATCATCCAGCAGCTGGCGGTCATGAGCCTGAAAGGAGCTCAGACCGGTTCGATCCTGCTCTTTGTGGGCGCGCCCGGTACCGGAAAGACGAGTATCGGCAGCAGTATCGCGCGGGCTCTGGGACGCGAATACACCCGTGTCAGTCTGGGCGGCGTGCGGGATGAGGCTGATATCCGCGGCCACAGAAGAACGTATATAGGCGCAATGCCGGGCCGGATCATCGATGCGATCCATAAATGCGGCGTATCTAATCCGGTCATGGTACTGGACGAAGTGGACAAACTTTCCGTTTCATACAACGGAGATCCTGCAAGCGCGCTCCTGGAGGTGCTTGATCCGGAGCAAAACGCGCACTTTACAGATCATTATCTGAATGTGCCGTATGATCTTTCGGATGTATTCTTTGTCTGCACGGCAAATACTGTAGATATGATTCCGGCGCCGCTTTTGAACAGGATGGAAGTGATCCCGTTCCAGGGATATACGCCGATCGAAAAGAAACAGATCGCGCTGCGTCATCTTTTGCCGAAGGCCAGAAACGCCGTGGGCATCAAGCCTGAGGAGCTGGAGTTCGAGGATGGCGTTATTGAGCGTATCATCACCGAATATACCAGAGAATCCGGTGTCCGGGGATTGAAGAAATGCCTCGATATGATCTGCAGGAGTGCCGCTGTGGATATCGTAATATCCAAGGATAAAGCCGCTGCGGATACAATAACTCCTGAGGATAATGGAGCTGTGGATACCACAACGTCTAAGGATAACGCTGTTTCGGATAGTATAACGTCCGGAAATGATGCGGCTGCAAAGTCGGAAACGGAGAAACAGACGGAGACAGAGACGGAAACGGAGAAACAGACGGAGACAGAGACGGAAGCGGAGAAGCAGACGGAGGCAGAGTCGGAAGCGGAGAAGCGGACGGAGACAGAGGCGGAAGCGGAGAAACAGACTGAGGCAAAGCCGAACGAGGAAGCGGAAAAACAGACAGACACAGAGGCGAATGCAGGCGCAGGAGCAGGAAGCGAATCGAAAGAGGTAGAAAAGACTGTGTCTTCTGCTAATAGTTCCGTAGAGGGTTTTCACGATCAGGATGGAAAGTATAAAAAACATGTAACGAGGATCACGCTCGATAACCTGCAGGATTTCATGGACAGAAATCCGATCCACCGGAAGAACGTGCCTGAGAGCGCGAAACCGGGTATCGTGACGGGACTCGCATGGACTCAGGTAGGCGGTGAGATCCTTTATATTGAAACGATGTTCACAAAGGGTTCAGGCAGACTGATCATTACGGGACGACTTGGCGATGTCATGAAGGAATCCGCGCAGATTGCGGTGAGTATCGTGAAATCCATGTTCCCCGAAGAGGCTGAGGTCTTTGAGAAGAATGATCTGCATATTCATGTGCCGGACGGAGCCACGCCGAAGGACGGACCTTCTGCGGGAATCACCCTGACTACGGCGCTTGCGTCGCTGGTGACGGGAAAGGCTGTGCCGCCGACGATAGCTATGACAGGAGAAGTTTCTCTCCGCGGCGATATGAACCCCATCGGAGGTCTTCCTGAGAAACTGATGGCGGCGCACCGCGCCGGCGTAAAGAAGGTATTTATACCGAAGGACAATGAAGAGGACCTGAGAGATGTGCCGGATGAGGTAAAGACAAATCTGGAGATACTGCCGGTGGAGGAGATCGAGGATGTGCTCCGCGGCGTAGAGATCATAGCATCAATATAATTTCAGAAATATAGTGTTATATACAATGTCATAAATATGGGCAGACCATATACCCGGGGATGCTTGGACGGCCAGATCATATATCCTGAAAAAATCGGCCGCAAACTGAGTAGATGAATATTCTGGAAAATTCAGCCGCAGACTGAAGTTTTAGAGTTCGAAAATAATAACAGGAGTGTGTATTGAGAAATGGTTTTTGCTGAAAAAATGCGAAGAGAGCTGGAAAAATCAGATCCTGATGTTTTTGTGGGAATGCTGGAGGGCGGCTTCACTTTCGATATGATTTTTGCGGGAGAAAAATGTGGTTTCCGGCGATGCAGAGATGTGGTTCAGGATGAAGAGTCCGGTAAGATCTATACGGAGTTTTTTTGCTTCCCGCAGAACGGAAAAAAGGATAAGCTCCAGCAGGCGCTGTCCTTTTCTGTGGAGTGCAAGGTGCGGGACCTGGGTGAAAAGCAGTCAGTTTTTACAGAGGTGGAGAATCTTCAGTGCTGGAAGTCCGATAAAAAGGAAATTTACTACAGCCATGTAGCATCCAGAGCCGGCGCGCAGATCGTGGAGACGGGTGCAAACACATTTCTTCACAACGAAGTGGTGATTTTGACGCCGGAAAATGAAACGGTTCCGCTGGATGAGTTTGATTTTGAAAAAAACAAGCTCTTTATGCTGGGACTCTACGGCGGCGAGTATAAGATCGGCGTCAGGGAGTAAATAACGGTATTCAAATAAAAAGGATAGGGGCGCGATTCGTAAAGGATCGCGCCCTTGACTTTTTGGTATGGAGTTGATGAGCGGCAGCTTATGCAGTCGCTGTCTTACGCAGTCGCTGTTTTACGCAGTCACTGTCTTACGCAGTCGCCGTCTTACGCAGGAGCTGTTTTACGCAGTCGCTGACTCACGCAGTCGCTGCTTTATACAGTCGCTGTCTTATACAGGCGCTCCCGCTGAGGCGAACTGAATGACTGAGTCGGTATCCACTGAGCCGTCGATAAGATCTTTTACGGTGATGCCAAAGAAAAAATCCTGCTGCATCTGATGGTATTTTTTCCAGAGAGGCAGTGTTTTACAGAATGGTGCCCGTCCGCACGGTTCCGCATCCTTTGCGAGACATGCCACCGGAGCAAGAGTTCCTTCCGCCAGTTCCAAAACCTCTCCTACGGTGTACTCATCCGGTTTTCGGAGCAGCCGATACCCGCCGCCTTTTCCGCTTGTTCCCTTCACAAGTTTTCCTTTTACCAGGATTTTTACTACGTTTTCAAGATATTTTTTGGAGATCTCCTGCCGGGAGGCGATCTCATCAAGCGGTACCGGAGCGTCTTCCGGATGCTCGGCCAGATCTATGATAAAACGAAGAGCATATCTTCCTTTTGTTGAAATCATATTAAAATCCCTCCTTTCACCTATTATAGTACAAGGTAAATGGGTGATTCAAGAGGAAAGGCTGAAAAAGGATTAAAATATGGAAAAGAGAAGCAGGCAGCACTTTTTGACCCGGAGTGTCCTGCGCAGTCATTGAAATTATAAATCATTATGAATATAATTATGTTAATTACAGCTGCAGCGAATTAAAACAGAAACGAAGGGTTTAAGGGGGAAGTTTGGAAATAAAGAAATATATGTGCGGGATTCAAAGAGAATTTATCGCTGCAGTATTAATAATAATGATAGTCTTATTATGCCTGTTTATATGTCATGATGTATATGCGGATCGGATCACTGAACTTCAGGAGAAAAACGAAGAGACAGAAACGGAACTTGAAAAGACCGGGGAACGTGTCAGGGAACTTGAGCAGTTGAAAGGAGAAAAGTTAAAACAACTCTCGTCGCTTGAGGAGGAACTGGTCACGGTCATATCTGCTGTTGATTCACTTGCAGATCAGATTCTGGATCAGAGAGCGGAACTGGAAGAAACACGGGAAAAACTTGAGGAAGCAGGAAAAATGCAGCGGTCTCAATATGAGGCTATGAAAAAAAGAATACAGTATATTTATGAAAGCGGAGGTGACGCCGGCTGGATAGAAGCCTTCTTTGAGAGAGAGAGTCCGGAGGATATTTTGAACCGGGCAGATTTTACTCGGCAGATGTATTCCTATGACAGGAAATGTATGAAGGAGTATGCAGCTGCGGTACAGACGGTCGCTGAATTGGAAGAGGAACAGGTACGAAAGGAGGCAGAACTGGAGGCGGCTCTGGAAGAACAGCAGACCCAGAAAGACGCTCTGGAGAAGCTGAAAAAAGAAGCGCAGGAAACGTATGATAACTATGAGGAACAGATAAAGAGTGCGCAGGAAAAAGCCAGGGAATATAAAGAACTGATAGGAAGGCAGAATGAAAAGATCAGCATGATGATACGGCAGCAGGTGGCTTTGTCGGGGCAGAACGGCCTGATCAGCCATGTGGAAGGAGCCGGCCCCGGCGTGGAGATCGCCAATTATGCACTGCAATTCGTGGGAAGGCCGTATGTATGGGGAGGAAACAGTCTGACAAACGGAACAGATTGCTCAGGTTTCGTGCATCTTATCTATCAGCATTTTGGGTACAGCGTGCAGCGGCAGTCGGCGCTTCTTCGAAGCGATGGAAGGGCAGTTTCTTTTTCTGAAGCGCAGCCCGGAGATATCATTTGTTATGACGGGCATGTGGCTATTTATCTGGGAAACGGACAGATCGTACATGCGTCCGACAGCGCCCCGTACCCGGTCGGAGGAATCAAGGTCAGTCCGAACGCGGCCTTTATGAATATAATTACCATACGAAGGGTGGTGTGACAGTCCGGGGAATCGGAATGAAATCCGGAGATAAGCAACAGAATTATAAGCTGGCAAGTGTATTGGAAAAGTTCCTGGAGCGCATTATAACAGGGTCTCTGACAGCATGAAATTTTACATATGAGCCAAAGTATGTTAAATTTAGTGCAAGTATAAAGAACAAAGGGGGGACCTTTCATGTATTGTGCTAACTGTGGTAAGCTTTTGAAAGATGGGGCAGAATATTGTCCTTATTGCGGAAAAAAGGTCGAACTGATTTTTGAAGATGATTTTGAAGACCCCATTGAGTTTGAAAAAAAGGAAGAAACCGGGGAAAGTGCATCATCTGCCGTAACGGAAAAACCAGAACCCGAAGAAACGAAAGAGAATACTCCGGAGGAGAACGATTTAACGGAGAATACTCCGAAGGAGAACTATTTAACGGAGAACACTCCGGTGGAGAACGATTTAACGGAGAACACTCCGGAGGAGAGAGGTTTAACGGAGAACACTTCGGAGAAGGACGGTTTTACGGAAAACACTCCGGCGGAGAATGCTTCAGCTGAGAATGATTCAAATGAGAATAATTTGAATGATGCCGCTGAAACTGCAGCGGAAAAGGATTCAGATGAACCCTTATCGGAAAGTAATTCAGAAGAAATCTCAGAAGCTGCCGGATTGGGAGCGGAAGAGAAATCTGATTCATCGGATAATGCAGAAACCGGGGAAGTATCTGATTCATCGGAAAATGCGGAAACCGGGGAAGCATCTGATTCTGGAAATACTGCGGAAAAGGCAGAGAACTCAGAAAATGAGGCTGCGGCAGTGAAAAGGGATGCGCCAGAATTATCCGAATCTGAGGCTTCCTTAAAGAAAGCAGATTCTGTCCCTTATTTTGACAGAGCAGATGATGAGGAGAAAAGTCAGAAGCCGGAAGAGCATCCTAAACAGCATAATAAGATGCGGCTGGCACTATCGCTTTTTGTACTTTTCATAGGTATTGCGCTGCTTCTGGCGGTTGCCGTGATGATGGTAAGGACGCTTATGAATTCCTTTAATGAACCGGTGAAGGAGATCGATCATAAGAAAGAAGAAAGCGTTGTAAGTACTGTTTCTGTAACGACTGTAGCAGAGGGCGAAAAGAAAGTACAGGTAAAACTCAGAGATGAAGATTTCGAATACAGCGGTGCAGTCGAGTATGACGTGGGAGGCGTATTTAAGTTTACGCTGCCGGATTACTGGAATAATCTCTGTGATTACAGCATTGAAGGAACCACGATCACGTTCCGGCAGAATAAAGCCGTTGAAGCCGGATTAGATGGAACAGTATTCATTGTTGACGAGATCCCGTCAGTGGAAATGGCAGCTTACGCGCCATGCAAACTGATCAGAAGAGAAGGCGACATGTCTTATGTGGTCAGATATCCGTCGGGAATAACCTACGATGAGAATGATGATTATATGAAACAGGAGTATGAGCGTCTGCAGCTGGATATGTCCTATATAATGCAGTCGTTCAGTCTGGACGGTGAAGACGAGATTCCCGAGCCCACTCCTGAACCGGAGAAACCGGAAGAGGAGGCGAGCGAGGATGCCGCTGCGATTACGGACGGATATCTGATACCGGAAAGCGCCAGCAGATATCTGACGGCGGAGGATCTTGCCGGATTCACATCCGATCAGCTCTGGGTAGCCAGAAATGAGATATATGCCAGAAAAGGACGCCGCTTCGACAATCCAAATCTGCAGGCATACTTTGATTCCAAAGGATGGTATAACGGAACGATCGATCCTGGCAGTTTCAGTGACAGCATGCTGTCTGATATAGAAAAGAGGAATGCGGAGCTGATAAGGTCCATGGAGTAGATAGGGATCTTTCGTTCCTGTGAAATGAACAGAGCCATCATTTTCGATGGCTTTTTTCACGTCATAGGAAATTGTGCCAATTTCCTATGACATAAACCCTCCGGGGGATGCACACGCCGCACAGAGGAAGGCAGCTGCGCTGCCGTGCGGCGGCGCGCAAAGTCCGGTT
>OCVV011007223.1_pt1 | contig 14107 bp, 20 predicted proteins | sample 1539721 | NCBI WGS metagenome assembly OCVV01 (sample SAMN02144230, study PRJEB22623) | gut metagenome | biome: sheep rumen | host: Ovis aries | place: New Zealand
TTTCCTTCCCCTTCTTCTATCATATCACAGTGTTGACGGTCGCACGGACCCGCGTAGGTCCAGTATAGGTTCGAGTCCTATTGATATGAATAAAGGTTCTTACAGCAAAGTTATCGCGGATAAAAACAGAACCTTGTTTTATACTAACCATTGTATATCGTATTTCTATTTGCATGGTTGCTATTTATAGCAGAGGTTCGAGTCCTTTGTGATATACACTTTGTTAGTATTTTACTATTTAACCTATCCACAGTAAGAAAGGACAAGTACTATGAACTATGAAGATTTTAAGGGTTTGATTGGTCAATGTATACAGAACCCAGATTTATTAACAGAACAAGCTGATAACATACTTGAAAATGTTAAACTGGTATTTGATACAACCGACGCCCAAGCTCAAACAATAGAAGCTTTAAAATCTAAAAATGACGAGTTAAGAGATACCAATGTTAAACTCTTGATGCGTCAATCTTTTGATGTAAAAGAACAAGAAGAACCAAAACCAAAAACGAATGAAGAAATTATTAACGATTTTTTAGCACACATTAATTCATAATAGAAAGGACAATTAATCATGAAATTAATAAGCAATGAAGAACTTTATAAAGTAGCTCGTGCAAGTTCAACTACTTTTGAAAAAGTAACCCCTGAAGATTATTCTACTTTTGCACATGAATTTGCAGGACTTTCTGCAGCTGATGCAAGACAATTACTTAATGACTTTACAAATACTATTTTAGCTGTATACCTTAACAAAGTTGAAGGTGTTAAAGCTAAGAACCCTTGGGACGTTGAAGGTCTTATTGAAAGATTTTACGTTCCTTTTGCAGGTCTTAAACAGAATATGTATGTAACTGTTAAAGCACCTATTAATCCTAAATTCAAAACTTTAACTGACGGAACTAGTGTTGACCAACAGATGATAACAAAAGGAAATGTAGAAGACATCTTCTATACTTTCAATGATGATTATCAGAATACAATCACTATTCCAGACAATAAAATTAAAACTGCTATTTCTAGCGAATACGGTATGTCTGAAATCGTTGGCGGTTATATGCAGGGTCTTAAATCTCAGTATATTGAATGGGAAAAGACACATACCGCTAATGTAGTTAATGAAATGCTTAACTCAGTATCACACCCTGTTAAAGATAGCCAGAAAATCAATGTTGCTATGTCAGCAGATGTTACACGTGACGAATTAAAAACACTTGTTGCAGCTGTTAACAATGCAGTTGAAGCACAGGAACTTGAAACAACTTCTGCATTTAATATAGCTTCTTTCCCTAAACTTGTATCTAAGAGTGATTTAGTATTCGTTACCCTTCCAGGTTTAAAGAATACACTTAAAACACAATTACTTGAAAGTGCATTTAACAAAGAAGAATTAAATATGGATATTAAACCTGTTGTTGTTCCTAACTTCGGCGGTTTAGTTCCTTCTTCTGACGGAACACTTGCAAATAAATTATATCCTGTATATGATGCACAGGGAAGACCAACTGGCGAATATACAACTGATGCAGCTGGAACTACTGCTTATGACGGTGAAGTAAAATATTACAACCCTAATGAAAATGTAATCGGTTTCATCGCTGAAAAAGGATTAATCTTTATAGATGAACAAAATCCATATGTTGTAGAACCTGCAGTACACAATGCAGCTGGTCACTATCAAACATTCTGGGCTTCAAAAGAAAATGTTGGTTTCCACTACGATATGTACAAGAACTTAATCGTAATTTACAAAACTGACGCTGAATAATATTTAATTTTATAAGGGAATTGGGCTTGTCCCTTTTCCCTTTCTCCATTCTTCTTACTAATAATATGACAGATAGAAATTAAAATAAAAGGAAAAATAATTATGGCAGCAAGAACAGCAAGATTATATTATAATACAGGTTTTAACCCTTCTAACGTCCCTGACAGACCTTCCTTATTAAATAGTTGCGAATATACTGATTTACAGCAACATTGGGACTATCAAGACTATTTTTTAGGCAGTATAAAAATAGGCGCATCATGGGATACTGTTAAAAATGCTGACTATTTAAAATATGGTAACGGATATTATTTTGTTACTGGTATTGAAATGATTAACGAAAATAATGCTAAATTGTATTTACAATTAGATGCATTAACAACAATGGGCGGACCATTAGCCTTACAGTATGAAGGTGGTTTGATAGAAAGAGCATGGATACCAAATGCTGACTTTTGGGAAAACAATCACACACCTGAAGGAATAACACCTGTTTCACCTATTGAATTAGAAAGTTTGGATATAGTGGGCACTGACTCAACAGACTCAGAAACAATCATAATATCAACACTAGCATTAAATACACCTTTAAATAGTGACGGTACACCTGTAAATGCAGATGCAACTGAATATAGCGTACCAGTAGCAGGTACAACAATAGGCTCTGTAATTGTACCAAATTCACCAAAAGGTGCACCTTCAACAACTATTGGAAACACTGATGTTGGACTTGGGTATTATGTGCTAAATCAAGACGTAAAAGACCAAATAGCTTATTTACGTTCATTAGGACTTGAACAAGCTATCGTAGGATGCTATACAGTACCAACATATTACTTAGCTGCTTCAACACCTGATAGTACAGGTCATATAAGTACAATTAGTCCAAAAATGGGAGCAGCTGTTGATATAACAGGAACGCATGGAAATTATCACACATATCCTTCTGGTACAACACACTTAAAGAAATCATATCAAATGTACACTAAATATTATGCTGTAAGTAATATCACTGGTGAAATAAAAGAATATGACCCACATGACTTAGTTAATTCTAGCGGACATGTAAATATTCAATTTAACTGGATGTGTGACGGTAATATAAAAAGTATGCCTGTCTTATATCCTATGTATTATAGAGGTACAGGTAACACAATATCAAATGGCTCATTACTAGACACATTACCTGGTGCTTCATGGATGGAATTGCCTATTACAATAACTGGTGCATCTGGTTCATTATGGACCAAAAATGACTACGTAAGAAATCAATATGCTATAGGACTTGATATGGTTAAATTTGGCGCTGACTCTGTTGTAGACGTAGTAAAAAATATAACACCTGGCGGTCTTGGCGGTGGATACGTTCAAGAATACGAAGGGCAACCTACATATGAAATGCCAAGTAATAATACTTATGGACAAAATATTAATACTGGTTTTCTTCCTAGTGTTGGTAATTTCTTAGTAAATAGTGCTAAAATGGTTTACAGAGCTGAAAAGATTGATACAGATTTTGCTAAATCACAAATAGCAACACCTACTTTATCAGGTTCAAGTGCTTATGGTTTACAATTAACATTAAATAATAACTGGACAATTTACAGAAGTTATATGTCTAATTTAGATTTAACAAGATTTGATAAATATTTCAATAGCTATGGTTATACAATAAATGAGCCACTAGAAGCAAATACAGACAATATATTTAACAATAGAACAGACCAAAACTATGTTAAATTAACTGATGTTCACATTAAACCTTCAAGTGCATCTAATTATGGTATAGGTATAAAACAAATTGCCGAAAAAACCCTTAATGACGGGGTCAGAATTTGGCACCGCTTACCTAGTACAGGTATTGACACATTAATAGGATAACGAGGTATAAATTATGTTATGGTATGGAATGTATGGCAATTTGCCAACAGACAAGACAAGTAAAAAATTAGCAAAATTTCAAAACGATTTAGAATTTCAAAACACTTTTACACTATTATTAAATATAGTGTTAGACCAAATGAAGTGGAACAATTTACCTGAAACTTGCGACGCAAGATTTATGGAAATGGCTCTTATATTCCGTGGCTTCAGTGCTTTTTATAAAGATAAAAATGATATAATTTGGTCTTATAGTGCTGGTCCTGGCGGAAGACTTACAAAATATGGATACCCTTCAAATGGCTACCTTTATGCCCTTGACGGTACAACAGAAACATGTAAGTTTTATTGGCCATTCATGGACAACACAGACGCTGACGGCGTACTTTGCATGGATAATAAAATGAACTATCCATTAATAAACTACATTATAAGAGGCGCACAAAGAATAGCAGATGCTAAACGTGCACTTGATGTAGCAGCAAATAACAGTAAAAGACCTTATATCTTTACAGGAACAGAAGAACAAGTAAAATCACTTGAAAGTATTTATAATGATATTTCAAATAATAGCCCCTTCTTAATTGTTAATGAGTCATCAATTGACAGTTTAAAACCTGTAATACTTAATACTAACGTTCATGAAGGACTTATTAAAGAATTATGGGACTATTACAAAAATACTTTTAATGATGTTTTACAAACCCTCGGTGTACAGGTTAATGACAACAACGACAAAAAGGAAAGAATGACTACAGGTGAAGTTGCTGGTAACATTAACTATATAATAAGAACACTTGACCATAGACTTGAAGAAAGAAAAAAATTCTGTGACAGAGTAAACGAAGCATTTGGTTTAAATATATCAGTTGAATATAAAAACGACATTATGATTGACCTTTCACAGTTAACAAATCAGGAAGGAGAAAATAATGAACAAGACATTCAAAACAATAATTGATGAAACTGCACCTTCATATGTATTTAATAATATAGTTGATGATGCGACACAACAGGAACTTATAGATTATTTCTATTTTCGCTATGTTTGTGATGATGAAAAATTTGTACATTTCTTTCAAAGAAATTTAAATCAATATGTAAAACAATATAATAATTATTTAAGAGTTGAAAATATCACTTTTGACCCAATGGTTACAAGATATTTAGAAAGACAGATTATAAACACAGAGTCAAAAGACGGCTTTAATAGTAAGTCAATAAGTGGTAATGACACCAAGGCAACTACTAACGGCGGAACTATAACAACAGTTGTTGATAATGACGGTACACTTTCAGGTACAGACAACAACACAACATCTAATAGTTATAATAACAGCTCAACAGTAGATGAAGACGGAACAAATGGAAATACAAGAACAGGTAATAATCGTTCAAGAAATTTACTTTCAGTATTTCCACAAGCTAACGTATCCTCTGCTACATCTGGAAGCCTTGACGACCCTGTATCTTATGCATATGCTACACAGATGACAGACAACAAAGGCAATGAAACTGTAACAGATGCTGGAACAAATACCCGTGACGTTACTACAAGCGAAAGCGGACAAGGAAGCGGAACAAATAACACTACAATAAATCAAACTACAACTAATGATACAACTTCTACAACTACAAGAAACGATACAGTAGACCAAGTAAACAATATATCAAGAACAGAAAGCGGTAATGAAAATTCTACATTACGCGGTGATATGAAAGAAAGATTAACAGGACGCGAAAACTATGACGCTGCTACTTTACTTTCACATGCAAGAGATTATATAAGAGAAACAAATGCTTTTATGTTTTTAGTGTCTAAGCTTGAAAAATGTTTTATCGGTAATATGAGATACGGGGAGGAAAACTAATGAATATACAAGCATTAAGTCCACAAGGATATAATATAAATGATAATCCTATGAATACAAATCCTTTCTGGGACCAGGAACTTGACCCTACAGCACTTGGTAGACTTGAGCAGGCTGAAAGAGATATTGATGACCTTGAACAAAATAAACAAGATACTTTAATATCTGGTACTAATATTAAGACTATAAATGGTCAGTCTGTTTTAGGCTCTGGCAATATAGAAATAGAAGGCGGTGGAACTACAAACGCTGTATGGGGTCAAATAACAGGTAATTTAATGGACCAAACAGACCTCGCTAATATGTTAGCAACAAAAGCAAATATAACAGCTTTTAACAATTATTATGATAAGTCAGAAATTGACTCTATGATTGGCGATATTCAAACAATTTTGGAGGGCATTTAATATGAGTGTAGCAACAGAATTAAACAGAATAATAAGTGCAAAAGCTGACATAAAAACAGCAGTTGCTAATAAAGGCGTAACAATACCTGACGATAAATTAATTGATGAATATGCTGATTATATTGACCAAATTCAAACAGGAACAAACTTAGTTGTAAATAGTAATAACCTTGATTATTTTTGCGCCGATAGGTCAGATTTTATATCAGTATTAGATGATACAGAAGTTTTAACATATTTTGAATATGGCGGAACAACTTATAATTTTGATATTGACATGAATAACTGTTTTATGTATTGTACAATATTTCGTTATGACCCTATAAAATTAGTCAATAAAATTATTAATCTTAATGATAAGTATGCCAATATAAATATGTCATATACATTTTTCTCAAGTGTTTTTAATTATGATTTTGGACAAGACTCAACAATATATATAAAATCATCACCAAAAACACAAACAATTGATTTAAGTTATATATTTAGTAATACAGATATATCAAATTTTAAAGATGTTGAAATTGATTTTACAGGAGTAAACAGTAATTATACAACATCATTAAGAGTAAATAGAATGTTTGCAAATTCAATAAGTGGCAATAATGGCTTCAAAATCACTAATTTACCTGTTAGTTTATTAGTAGGAAGTGCCAATTTGGGCGGCTCTAATATTAGAAGTATTAATATTAATAAATTAACAAGCGATGGCTCTGAATTGCACAAAGAATTAGGACTTTACAGTTTAAATATAACAGAGTCAGTATTTATGGAATTTATAAACAGTTTAGCAACAAATACTTCAGGAGATACTGTTGAAATTATTGTATCATCTACACTTAATAATAATTTAACAGCTGACGACAGATTAGCAATAGCAGCTAAAAATTATACTATATCTTACTTATAAGAAAGGGGACTAAAACCATGGATTTAGTACAATTAATACCAAATGTAGGATTTCCTATTTTTTCATTTATCGTAGCAGGTCTTGCTTGTAAATATGTTTATGACAAGGAAGCCAAAAGAAACGATGTTTTAGTAAATGATAATATGGATAAACTACAACAGTTAACAATAGCTATAAATAACAATACAGCAACATTACAGCAATTAGTTATGGAAATGAACAAAAAGGATGGTGAATAATATGTTTACAAATAGTCCATTAGTATCATATACTAAATTAGTAAAAAATCATTCAGGGCAAAGAACACAGCCAATAAGCAAAATAACAGTTCACCACATGGCAGGAAACTTATCACTTGAAACTTGCGCTAAGTTATTTAATGGAACACGTCAAGCTTCTTCAAACTATGCTATTGATTCAAAAGGAAATATAGCATTATATGTTGAAGAAAAGAACAGAGCATGGACTTCTTCAAGTGCATGGAATGACCAACGTGCCGTAACAATTGAAGTAGCTAATAATACACTAGCTCCAAACTGGACTATATCAGCTGAAGCTTATAAATCACTTATTAACTTAATAGTTGATATATGTAAAAGAAATAACATTAAAGAGTTAGTATTCACAGGTGATAAAAATGGTTCTTATACATGGCATTGTATGTATGCAGCAACAGCTTGTCCTGGACCATATTTAAAGCAAAAGACGCCAGAAATTGTGAAAGAAGTAAACAACAGGTTAAAGGGCAGCGAAGATTATCAGCCAAATATTCAACCTGTAAAAGGGCCAGAAATTTCTGAGGAAATTTACACAGTTAAAAAGGGTGATACATTATCAGCAATAGCTAGAAAGTATGGAATGAATTATATAACAATTGCTAATGATAATGGAATTAAAAATCCTAAATTAATTTATCCAGGACAAAAACTAGTAATAAGGAAGAGATAATATGAATATATGGCGCAGATGTGTATCACAAAATCAAACACCAGGACCAGCTCCAACACCTATACCACCATGGGATAATAGCAAATTAGTTTATTTAAATAATACTCAATTTTCGAGAAAGGTTGTTAACAATGAGGATGTATCAACTGATTTTATTAATAAATGGTTTACTGACTCAACTTATGGAAATACCTATAAAAGATTATTTACAGCATATAAAAATGGTAATACACTTGGTGAGTATATTTCAACTCCTGGTATATCTAGATTATATACTTACAAGCCTAATGTAGGCGGAGACTTTCAATATAATGAAAACTATGATGACCATTCTATACAGTTTACTGACGGTAATACAGTTGCATTTTATTGTATATATTTTAAAACAAATATAAATGGTCTTTCTTATTTAGGAATAATGGATGCACTTAAAAGATTTGGTTTTTACAAAAATATACCAGGAAATATACCAATACAGCCTGCAGTTGAAATGCCTGTAACATATTTCAAGAATGGTATTTATAGAGCTACAAAAGAGCTAGTAACACCAGGAACACCAATACCAACAGAAAACACTCTAATAAACGGTTTTAAAATTGGTACTACATCAACTCTTTACAACTTACAGGGACCTAGTGTATCAAGTAATGGACGAGCAGTATATCCATTTAAACAAATTACTAGAGGCGGAAGACCTTGGAGCCATTCTAGCAATCAAAATATAATATTTGCAGAAACAGGAGGCGTACAAGAAACTATCCCTGATTATATAATGTATAATAACGGTAGATACACTCCTTCAGATTTTGTAGGATTAACAATACCTTTTGCACCATTATTCACAATAGGACAAACTGGCACAGGTCACAAATTAATGGGAGTTGTTATAGCATCAACTAACTTTAATATACCTGAAATAAATATAGAATTTTAACACAGAGGAAAGAATTATGAAATATTATGATTGTCAAAAAGTATTAAGTTATAACAGACCTTTTATATTTGTCATGGGTAACCGTGGCGCAGGTAAGTCTTTTACATTTAAAGTAAAGGCTGTTAAAGACTTCCTGAAGAAAAAGAAAAAATTTATATATGTTAGACGTTATGAAGATGATATTAAACTGACGGCGCCTAGTTATTTTAATGACTTAAAACCTTTATTTACAGATGTTCAATTTAACTACAAGCAAGGAGTCTTTTATATAAATGGTGAAGAAGCAGGATACAGCGTTGCAGTATCACAATTCTTAAAGATGAAATCTGTATCTTATCCTGACGTTGACTTAATAATTTTTGACGAATTTATTACAGAGTCTAGAAAGTATATTGGTGGTAAAGACCAGCCATATTTGGAACCTGAGTTATGCTTAAACTTCTATCAAACAGTAGCTCGTGGATTTAATAATCCTATTAGAGAAGAAGTAAGATTTGTATTTATAGCTAATACAGTCAGCATAGTTAATCCATATTTTGTATACTATAATATTGATAAAATGTTAAAGGAAGATACAAAATTTTTAAAAACTGATTTCTTTGTTTTAGAAATAGTTACACAGCAAGAAGTACAGGACGCTATAAGAAATACTAAATTTGGTAAGTTTATTGCAGGTACAAAATACGGAAGCTATGCTACAGATAATAAATTCTATTTAGATGACGAAGAATTTATTGAGGAAGCACCAAGTAATTGTTGGTATCAATGCACTATTGTTTATGACAATAAGAAATACGGTTTATGGGAAGACAAACAAAATAATATATTCTATATGAATGAAAAATATGATAGCTTTTGTAAAATCGTATATTCAATGGACCCTACAAGCCACAATACATCTACTAGATTAATAAGCCATAGTGGTAATGTATACAAGAATTTAAGAAATGCTTTTGAAAATGGACAAGTTAGATTTTCATCACAACGCGCTAAGAATACTTTAATGTTATTCTTAAACTATGTAAAATAACAAGTTATGTTTATACTATATCTGGCATACTATTATTAGGAGACCAAGATATAGTATATGTTATCTCCTAATAAGAACACATGCCCCAGAAGGGTACTTTTAGTGAGTGGTTGCTGTGGACCGTCTTATGTTATGTTTTGTTATCTCCTTTTTAAATAATAAAACCCTGGAAAAATTTCCAGGGTTTTTATTATATATCTAATATCTGAAAGGTACTGTCTACTAATACTAATCCACCTGGCACTCTTTTCGTAATTTTCTTGCCAGGATAAACAGCTCCTATTTCAAATTTATTAATGTCTGTTATATTCTTTTTAACTTCATCAGTAGCACCAGCTGCCTTAATATCCCATTCATTATTGATATATTCTGCATAGGTTTTTTGTCTTATGAATTTTGCTTGTGTCCAGTCTGATTCATGTTTCCAGTATCCAAGCTTAGTATCATGCACTTTAATTCCCTTAGCTTCTTCACAACATAAATGAATACTATCTGTATCACAATAACAAAAATGTTCATAGTTTGCTTCAATTGCTTCTATAAGTTCTTTTCTAGCATAAGCTGTAATGAATGCACCAACAGGAACATAAATTCCGCTTTTTTCATTGTAGTTATTATAATGTCTTAATATATTATCTTCTGAAATATAAAAATCTTGTTTAGTTGCGTCTGTATTTGTTGCAAATTTTCCATATAAATTATTAAGCATCAATTTAGCAACCATTCTATTTACTTTATTTTTTTCAATTGTTGCTTGTTCTTTGAATGCATACCAATGATTAATATATTTGTCAAATAAACCGATGCTTGCTTCAAACATATATCCGTCAATAGGTTCATAATATAAAATGTCATAATGTCTAAAAAATATATCTAAATCTACATTTGTCATGTAAAGTTCTTCAGGTTCATAGCATTCTGTTAAATATTCATTTTCTTTATAGCATGGTTTATTTTTTATTTGTACAGTTGGTGTATATCCTTCTTTTAAAGAAAATATAGCTTTGAAATGCTGTATATATAATGGATATCTTGTCTTTTTTGTGTATTCACCTTCAAAATAAATAGGTGTTCCTACTGGATAAAAATATCCTGATTGTGAATGCATTACACTAGGATACATACTATTATAATCGTAAGTGCATCCGTTTTTCTTCAATAGTTTTCCAGAAAATCGAGGGTCAGCATAGCAATAGCCACCCTTATATGCTTGTCTGCAAAACCAATCAACATCTTCACAAAGTTGTGGAAAAAATTGATTAAATTTTGGTGTTATTGATTTGTAGTATTCCATGCAATCACTACCGATAGTCATTTTATACATATCTTTATCAAAACAAACTGATTTTAAAGCACGCGCTACAATTTCGACATCACGTCTTATATAGTCAATTTCTTCAGGTGTAGCTTCTCCACCTTCTTTGTGGTCTGCATTATAATCTATTATTCCTTTTTCTTCTGGAAGTCCTAGGCTTTTTGCTAGGACAGATACAGAAAAAGGAAGTTTCTTTAAGCTGTCATATATTTTAATTACTTTCTTATTAACTTTAATTTGAATCTGATACCAGTTTCCTATCTCGCTTACTAAGCAGTTAAATTCATTGTCCTGTAAGTCTTTGCAATCTGTATAATTAAAGCCGTTTTTTAATAAATAATCTACTATAAAGCTACCGTCAAATTTTAAGTTATGAAAGTATATTACACTATTATTTTTAAGTTTAGATAATGCTTGAATAAATGTTTTAATTTCTGTTCCATAGGTCTTTTGAAGCGTTTCAATATCACATAATGACCATAGCCAGACATAAGTCCTTTCTAATTTTTTAATTTGTTCTTCTGTAAGGTTCCTTGTTTCAAAATCTGCTGTATATCTGTTTATCCTTGTTTTTTTCATAGTTGATTCTCCTTAAAATAACATTCTTATTGCATTTAATATTATATAAAAGTTTTCTCTTAATTTCTTATTTTCTTTTTTATTAACTGCAATATTAAAACTTAATACTGCAAAAAATACTAATAAAACTACTGTTAATTTTTCCATAATTTTACTCCTTCATGTATTTTAATATATTGTTTATAGACTTCACAACTTTTGCTGTAAATTCTTTGTTATTTTTTCGTTCATTTTCAATGTAGCTGTCTTTATTTGCTACGATTACAAATACAATGAATAATATTAATAAAATAATTGTTGCTACTAACACAATGTTTTCCTCCTTATAATATTTCTTCTATTGCTTCGTCTGTCATTCCATACATGTGGCCTAAATCATAAATTTCTTGGTCTGTAATAGGTATTTCTTCGCGAAGTACTGCTAATATATGTGATGCACTTGACTCTATTGGTGTGTCCCCTTGGTCTGAGTCAAATAGGTTTATTCCTGATATTTTATATAGGTTTGATTTATTTAATATTTCTGCTGTTAACTGTCCGTCTTTAATTTTGTTTTTGATTATTTCAGCAACAAGTTTAAGTGCTGGGTCTGATGTAGCATCGCCCATTGTCTTTACGTTGTTGTAGTAGTTATTTAAAGCTTTTTCATTACGTACTGATTTATATTCTTCCCATTCCTTAGCATCTGTACGTTTTTGTAAATATTTTTTAGCTGCTGGAATTGCTTCTCTGCTATAAATCATTACTTTTGTCTTTTCGCCTGTAACTTTTTCAGCTTTTTTAATATCTTTGATGAATGCTTCGGCTTCATTGTTTGTAAGTTCAGTTGTCTTTGTTGTTCCATGTAATTTGTTAACAGAACTAACTTTTAAAGATTTAAAGTTAATATTCTTTTTGTTTACATTTTGCCATTTGATAAGACGAAGCTGGCTAACAGCTTTTTTTCTGCTAGCCATATTTAAAAAGTAATCTTCATCAAGTTCATATGTAAAGCCTGTATGTTCTGCAAAGGTTTTTAATCTTCTTTTAGCAAGTGTAAGTTCATGTTTAACGTCTCTTTTTGTGTAACGCATCCGTTTATCCCCTTTCAATCAAAATTTTCTTCTTCTTCGCGTATTTTGTCTAGTTTGTGTTTAAGTCTGGATATTTCGTAAAGGTCTTGTTCTTCTTGTTCAATTTGTCTTAAATATTCTTCATAGTTCATTGAATCAAGCTTTTCTATATCATCATACATTTTATTTATATATTTTTGTGTTTTATTCATAATAATGTTCCCTCTTTCAATTTTTTAACAAAATCATTTACTGTTTTTTCTTTATTAAATGGGTCTATTGCATAATAATGATTTACATTTTTTACTTTATTGTATAATTCAAAATCATATGGAAAAGTTATCATATATATTATATCAAATTCACTTTCATAAAGTGTTACATTTATTACTTCGCTTAAATGTCCTTCATATTCACTATATGTATGAAAGGTATATACATTAAATTTTGTTAATTCTGCTATTGCATCTGTGCTTGTTTTAGTCATTGTTTTCTTCCTCCAAATTATCCAAGAATGTATCTATATCACCAATAGCACTTGAAAAATATGTGCATCTTCCTATGTGTTTATACCAGGTTAAGATTTCACCAAAATCATTTACTAAATAAAACTGGTCTCCATCTCTAAAATACCTGTAAGCATAATTCATTTCGTCATTTTCTATAATGTCATAAAAATGGTCAAATGTTCCAAAATAAGTTATAATCTTTTCTTTTATATATTCACTGTCTAGCATTATCTTATCCCTCCTAGTTTTATGTTTGTTATCATTCTGTCAGCAATTGAAAGTGCATCTGTAACTTGTTGTGTTATATTATTAGTATGACTTATGAATATGTACTTTAATATATGGTAGGTTTTTCCGTTTATTTGGAAAGGTATTTTTAATTTTATTTGATTGTAATTTCTGTGAATTTCTATGCAGTGTACACAAGATATCAAGTCTTTACAGTTATATTCAAACATTGCTTTAATATCTTCTGATAATGTGTTAATGTTTGATTTAGTATTTAGTTTTTCTTTTCGCATGTCATCAATTACTGCATCAATGTCTATAAATTGTATTTTGCTGTCCATTGCCATGATTAGTTTTCTCCTTTCATTAATTCTTTAATCTTTTCAACATTTTCTGCTATAATAAAAATATCAGGTTCAATTGGATTATCACAGTCATTTAAACATTCTTCATAACTTTCGCCAATACTTTTAATTTCATCAAGATATTTAATTATTTGTTCTTTATTCATTGTTTTAATCTCCTTTGTTTTTATTTTATATAAATAATATGATTGTTGAAGATGTAAGAAGTAAGAAAAAAATTATTTATCTTTTTATTTTTTCTCTTTTCTTTCCTTCTATAAATAATATGCAATATAAATATATAAGAAGTAAGAAAATATTTTTACTACTT
>OCVV011319687.1_pt1 | contig 14106 bp, 10 predicted proteins | sample 1539721 | NCBI WGS metagenome assembly OCVV01 (sample SAMN02144230, study PRJEB22623) | gut metagenome | biome: sheep rumen | host: Ovis aries | place: New Zealand
TGCTGCGGGACTTCCGTCCTGTGTGACGATAGTCCACTGATCGCCGAGCATCTCTATTTCCCTGCTGCCGAGCGTGATCATCGGTTCAATGCAGATAGCCATGCCCTTTGTAAGCTTTTTGCCGTGGCCGGCCTTGCCGTAATTGGGTACATCAGGATCCTGGTGCATCGTCGTTCCGATGCCGTGACCTGTAAGTTCCCTTACAACGCCGTATCCGAAGCCTTCGCAGTATTCCTGGACGGCAGCACCGATATCTCCGGTCCTCATGCCTACCTGGGCATACTTAAGTCCTTCAAAGAATGACTTTTCCGTTCTCTCAACGAGATCTCTGACCTCGGGAGCAACTTCGCCGACAAGATATGTCCTGCATGCGTCGGAATGATAACCGTCAAGGATCGCTCCGACGTCAACGGAAAGGATGTCGCCTTCCTCAAGGATCCTGGATTTCTTCGGGATGCCGTGAACGACCTCATCATTTACGGAAGCACAGATCGTTCCGGGGAACGGCGGCTGTCCGTAATTGAGGAAAGACGGAATGGCGTCATGACTTCTGATGATGTCATAGCAGAGCTTGTCTACGTCATGCGTGGAAACGCCTGGCTTTACAAAGTCCCTGCAAGCCTTGAAAACTTCCTGGAGTATCTTTCCGGAAGCTTTCATCTTTTCAAATTCTTCGTTGGTGAGTATTTCTATCATTTAAAAACTTCTTTCTAAAGATCAGAGTCCGAGCTTTGCAAGTCCGTCTTCGATCTCCTTGATGCATGTCTCGGAGCTGACGTTGTTGTTTCCCTCAACGATCAGGCCTCTTGCAGCATAGAAATCGATGAGAGGTGCTGTGTTCTTTCTGTATGTATCGAGTCTGGACTGGACTGTCTCAGTATTGTCGTCAGATCTCTGTATCGTCTTGCCGCCGCAGACATCGCAAACGCCCTCAACCTTGGAAGGCATGTACTTGACGTTAAAGCTTGCGCCGCACTTCTCGCAGACGCGTCTTGTCGTGACTCTGTCGATGATGACGTCGTCATCCGTTACGACGTACATGACTGCATCGATCTTGGAACCGAGTTTTTCAAGGATCTTGTCGAGAGCCTCTGCCTGAGCGATCGTTCTCGGGAATCCGTCAAGGATGAAGCCCTTGTCGCTCTTGAGGTTCTTGAGACGGTCTTCGACCATTCTGATGGTAACGTCATCGGGAACCAAAGCTCCCTTGTCGATATAAGACTTTGCCTCAATGCCGAGAGGAGTGTTTTCCTTGATGTTGTATCTGAAAAGATCTCCGGTCGAGATATGGTCAAGGCCGTACTTTTCTCTGATTACTGTGGCTGATGTGCCTTTGCCCGAACCGGGCGCTCCCATAATAATAAGATTCATAATTAAGCTTACCTCCGGATAGATGATTTAGGTGCTTATTTTGCGTACTTATTCTTCTTTCTGTCTTTGACCGCAATCTTGTTCTTCTCTTCTTCGGTCTCGATGCCGTTCTCAAGTACTGAATTGAGCTCGACAAAACCGCCGCCTAAAAGGCATACCACGATACCGAGATACCAGATGCCCGTAATTGCGGGAATAAGGTCGAGCAGCATAGGTACAAGGCAGACGCAGACCAGGAAAGCCGTATCTGCGATGAAGAAATTCTTATAAAGGCTCATAAGATACTGGGCAGTCTGTTTTCCGGGACGGAGGCCCTGGATATATCCGCCGTTCTGCTTGATCTGGTTTGAAAGATCGAAGGGGTTGAACTGGATCATTGCGAAAAGATATGTGAACAAAGAGATAAACGCAGCGTAGATGATGTAGAAAGAAATGCTGCGCTTGAAATTGACGAAGCCGAGAATGAAAGGATTTGCCGTATCTTCGGGCATTACCAGACAGATAATGGCTGCAGGCAGGAGCATGATCGCAAGAGAGTAAACGATAGGCATCGTTCCGGCCTGTGCAACCTTAAGAGGCAATACCTGATTCTGCATCCCGTACTGCTTCATTCCTACAGTTCTCTTGGAGAACACGATGCGGAGCTTTTTGCCGCCCATGTCGAACCAGATTACGAGAACGATCAGGGCTACTGCAACTACGGCACAGCCGGCAGCTATCAGGACTGCAACGGGAATGTTGATGACCGATGCTCTCTTGTAAACGTCGAAAATAACGTCAGGGATGCAGCGTACGATGCATGCGAGGATCACGATGACCAGACCGCTTCCGATCCCCTTGGTGTTGATGAGCTCGATGCACCAGCCGAAGAAAGCCGCGCCTGCCGCAAGGCAGAGACCTGCAAGGCAGATGGAGACCCAGTAGTTGAGCTGTGTCCAAACGTGATTTCTCATTCCTACGCAATAAAGCACTGCGAAAACGATGTCGCCTGCAACAGCGGCGATCCTTGTGTATCTTGTGATTATCTTGGTTCCGGCATCGCCTGTCTGGGCAATTGCGCGGAGCTTAGGTACTGCGATCGTCAGTATCTGCATTATGATCGAAGCAATAAGGAACGGATAGAGACCCAAGCTGGTAACGGCAACATTGCCGAGGGCCTGAAATGAAATAATGTTCAAAAGCTCGCCTGCATCGCCCCATTTTGCAACCGCTGCGGAAGCACCGGCGTGGTCGATTCCAGGAACGGGAACAAGCGAAAGCAAAACAAGTACCGACAGGATCAGAAAGGTGAACCACATCTTCTTTCTGAGTGCCGGGATCTTGTAACTATCCGTAAATGTACTCATTAAAAATATCTCTCCTTATATACGCGCATAAAAACAGCGTCAGTATTATATCGCATATTTATCCATTTTTTAAGTTCGTTTTAAGAAACACTTTCATAATGATGGCAGCAATACTGCCCCTGTCAGGAAACATATTGCACGGAAAAGGAGATGATTTTTATGAACCGAAAGAAAATACTCGCTGCTCTGACGGCTGCCGCTATAGGCATATCGTTGGCCGGATGCAGCAAAAAAGCTGAAGAAAAGAAGCAGGATGATCCCGGTAACCCTGTGCAGACAGAATCTTCGTCTGAGCCGCAGGCTCCTGTAACGTCAAATGACAATCAGGCAGTCGGAAGGGTCACCGCAGTCGACGGTAAAAAGATCACCGTTGAGTTAGGCGAACTTACACAGCGCACTTCGGGCAAAAACGGAAACGGCAGCGGCAAAAACAGATCTTCAAAAAACAACCGGTCTGACGTTCAGAACGCAGACGTATGACCGTCAGCCGACACCTTCATACTTCCACTTGGAACGGTCCCAGACATTTTCGCTTGCCGAGTACCACTGTGACTTATCGAAGGTGTTCGTACCATTGGTCAGAACGTCCCATCCCGTTGAGAATATTACCTTTTGCGGTCCTTTCTTGTAATCGGGACCGGAGAGAGGATTCCCCGAAAAAGGATTAACGGGATCTTTTATGAGCCCCTGCGCCGCAAGCGCAGGGGTGTCTGCGTTTGTCATGAACTCATCGGAGATCTTGAATCCGCGGCTTCCGAAATCCTTGTACATCATGAGAGGGATATATCCCTGGGCATCGAACTTCTGGTCCTCGTTAGTGAAGATAAGCTCATCGAACTGACCGTTTCCGTAACCGTGGTCGGCTACTATGATTATCCTGGTATTATCGTAGACTCCCTGTTCCTTCAGATAATCAAGCCATTTTCCTACAGAGATCAAAGCAGCCGCATTCATCTCATAGAAAACATAGTGTGCCGTTGTCTCCATCTTGAGCGTCTTACCGTCAACGGTAAATCTGTCCTTATGAGTCTCGTCATACTCGGTGTTGTCGATATAGTATTTCGGCTCGTATTCAGGTTCGGAGAGCATGGACATATCGTGAGTGGACTTGTTCGACATGATTATCATGTTGTTCCCGTTTTCCGTTATCTTAGTCATCGAACCCATCGACTTGAGCGCATAGTATTCGGCTTCGAAGCTCAGATAGTGGCCCAGTGCCCTTGATGTTCCGTCAACTATCTGGAACGAAGAGCTCTCCTCACTTGTTATGGAACCGGTCATGTTGTATCTTCCGCCGTCATACAAACCGGGCTGGAGGGCGACCGGAACCGACTTGTAAAGGCTGTAGCAGTACAGATTGCGGCAAAGGGTCGCTTCGAGGCTGGTACACTTTTCGGGCAGATCAGGAAGATAGTGATACCCGGTGTTATAAGCTTTCAGTCCTTCGAAATCCTTGAAAACCGTAAGATCCGGGATCCAGCTGTATCCCGCGTATGTCGGATTGATAAAGGTGCACTCCCATCCTTCTTTTGTAAACAACGTGGGCATGACCTTTAACGCTTCATTCTGTTTGTCCACAAGGGGTTCGGAACTTCTCGCGTTTATCTTTTCAGGCGTGTAATCGTAGCCTCCGTAAAGCGCGGGCGATGCGAAATTGGTGCTCTGGCCGTAGGACAGAGCGTTCCTGTACCAGGTGAATCCGTCAAAGCTCTCCTTGAGTTCCGGCTTCTCATTCATTATGTACGGAACCATGGATCCGAGCGCGCGGTCGAGCATCAGGACCACGACATTCTGACCGTCTTTTGAAAGACTGAACGTTGGAAGTTCAGCCGAATAGCTCCTGAATGCAAGTTTATGCTGCTCGTTGATCTTCGTGATATTCGTGCACGATATAACTATCAGCGCCACTGCACCGCAGGCTGTGATGATCGTCGGCAGAGACTTTGTATACCTGAGCAATATGACGCACACACCGGCTGCAAGAAGAAGGAACACACCGTCCCAGATCATTTCTTCGGTATCGAAATGCGGAGCGTGGACATACTGCAGTGTCACGACCATATCCCCGAAAAGGTTGCTGTACAAAGCGTTGTTGAGCAGAGCTCCGAAGCACATTATGAACATGATCTTGCTCATAATGCTCCTGCCTTTGGGAGAAGCGAGATAATAGAAAAGTCCGGTCCAGAGAACGAAAAGTCCGATCCCGGTAAGAACGGGATGGAACAGATAAAATGCGGGATTGCTCATCGTGTATCTGTTCATGAACTCCTGCGGAGACGCGGACAATACGTTTGACGGTACGAAAAGGCCCGTGAACATGGCTAGGAAGAATGCCGAAGCAGCGAAAAGATAATTGCTGCGTTTGGCCTTAACAGCGTCAGGCTGTCCTGCCTTTTTCTTTCCGGGATCTTCAGATGATGCCTCTTTTTTCTTCCTTACGGCAAGCATTACGATATTCTTGCCGAGTGAGAACAGGTTATTCAGCGTCCAGTAAAAGACCAGTCCGGAAGGTGAATTGTAAAGAAATACAAGAAATACAGCAGCTATCAGATACATCTGCATCTTCGATTTCAGCGGAAGTCCCTTGCCGTAGATCACTCCTGAAATGATGTTGATCACCGTCATCAGGACAGGAAGGATGTTTATGGCAAGCCCTCCGATCACCAGAAGGCCGTCCGGGCTGCTGAGATCCTTAACGGGACCTGCAGAGGCACCCGCTAGTATGCTGCATCCGGAAAGCATCCTGTACGCGGCGATGAAGAAAGGGATCTGAAGCAGCAGTGAAACCGAGCTTTTCAGCACATTCACCGGGCTGTAGCCGTTCTGCCTGTAGTATGTCTGGAGGATCATGAACCGCTCGTCACCCTTGAACGACTGCTTAATGTGCCTGATCACGGGCGCGAGCCTGATCTCTTTTTCGCGGGCTTCTTCCTGAATGCCGTCGGCGCGCCTGTAAAGAGGAAGCACCACCAGATTAAAGACAAGACTCAGTATTATTATGGAAACGATAACATTTCCCGATGTTTTGAATATGACCGAGAATACGATCTCGAACAAAAGCTCGATCGGATAGATTACAAGAGTGTAAAGTGCCGCAAGGAAGTTCATCTTCACTCTTTGCAGGTGTAAATACGCCTGACTCTCCTTCCGACATCACAAGTTATCTCGTAGTTGATAGTTCCGAGCCTGTCTGCCAGATCGTCAGCAAGCCTGTCTTTTCCGAAAACAACGACCTTGTCGCCGACCTTGGGCCTGACCTTGAGATCCGTAGTATCCACCATGCACATATCCATGCAGACATTACCGATTATCGGGCACTTCTCGCCGTTCAAAACAAGCTCGAAACCATTTGAAAGACGTCTTGAAAGTCCGTCAGCATAGCCTATTCCGACCGTTGCGACCTCGGTCTCGCGTTCCGCCTTGAAATGCCTTCCGTAGCTGACCGTTGCGCCTGCAGGTATCGTCTTGACGTGAATTACCTTGGCATACCAGTTCATGACCGGGATAAGATCAGGCTTACGCTCCGGCTCGGGGCATCCCGGCGGCATTAAGCCGTACAGTATGATGCCCGCTCTGACCAGGTCGAGGTGCATCTGAGGGAATCTCATGATACCCGCGCTGTTGCATATATGCTTTTTCGCAAAAACGATGCCCTCAGACTCAAGTCTGCTTATCTGTCCCATAAAGGCATCAAACTGCTTCAACGTATATTCGTCATCATCGGTATCCGCTACGGCGAAATGCGAGAAAACGCCGTAAGGAATGATCCCCGGCAGTTTGCAGCACTTAACTATCTCTTCCGTATCGGATCCGTCCGTCTTGAAGCCTATGCGGCCCATTCCGGTATCGAGCTTAATGTGTATCTTTATCTCCCTGCCCTGTGAAACAGCCTCATCTGAAAGAGCCTTGGCAACCTCATACGAATAGACGGCCTGCTCGATGTCATATCTGACAGCATCGGCAAACCTGCTCTTGTCAGTAAATCCTAAGATCATCATGGGGGCGGTTATCCCGCGGTGCCTTAATTCGACCGCTTCATCGATCGTCGCAAGGCAGAGTCCCGCAGCACCACACTCCAAAAGCGCAGTGGCGGTCTCATATGCACCGTGGCCGTAGGCATCAGCCTTGACCACCGCAAGGATTCCGGTTCCGGGCGTTGTAATCTTCTTTATCTCTTCGAAATTATGTCTGAGCGCGTCAAGATCGATCTCAACGCACGAACGGTCATAGTAATCAGTTCTGAGTCCGGCATCTTTATGTTCCATAGATACTCAGCTCCAACCGGCTTTCTCAAATGCTTCCGGGAAGAAATCCTCCAGATCGGAAGGCAGCATTGCTCTTGTTCCGTAGTCCTGCGCCGCGAGCATTCCCGCATTGGAATGTATCCTGACAGCAGCGCATGCGGCTTCCTCGGGTGATACACCCTGGGCAAGAAGGCCTGCGGTAAGTCCTGCCAGGACATCTCCTGATCCGCCTTTCGCAAGCCCGCTGTTCTCAACATCATTGACGTACAGTTTTCCGTCAGGAAGCGCAATGAACGTCTTGCTGTTCTTGAGAACGATAATGCTCCTGAGCTTTGCCGCAAGCTTAAGTGCGGCCTGATCGGAAGAATCAGCCGGGCCGATCCCCTCAACACCTGCAGAGATCCTTGCGAATTCACCCATATGAGGGGTAAGGATCGCAGGCGTCTCCCTGTGCCTTAACATCGGAAGGATATTCTCTTTATCATGAGCGGCAGCGCTGAGCGCTCCGGCATCGATAACAAGGGTTTTCGCCTCACGGATAAAAAGTCCGAGAAGCGGAAGGATATTCAGATCGTCAGAAGGAATACCGGGACCGATCAGCACGGAATTCGCGCTTTCCAAGAGGCGTCCTGCCGTTCTCAAAACTCCTGAAGGCATGCCTTCGCGCAGAGACTGCAAAGCGCACGGATGATTTGCCCTGATCGCATCCAAGGTCCTGCTTTCGGAATAGACACGCACAAGACCGCAACCCGATCTGAGCGCAGCTCCGCATGCAAGGACAGCGGCACCCGTCATGTATTCGGAACCCGCAGTGATCAGCGCGGTTCCGAATGTCCCCTTGTAACCGGAGACCGGGCGTTTGGGAGCGATGCTCCGCGTGAATTCATCGGTCAGTACCGTCATTCCGGTATCACTCATGTTTCTCCTCATCCCTTCCGGGTACCAGATCTTCGTTCCTTATGTTGCTGATAGCTCCGATATCAAACGGAGTCTCCTGATAAACGTAGTAGTTGAGCCAGTTTGTGTACATGAGGGTCGCAGAAGACCTCCATCTGAGGAGCGCGCCCTTTTTCGGATCATTGTCAATGTAATAGTTGACCGGAAGTGCCGTATTAAGGCCTGCTCCACGGTCTCTCTTATATTCCCTGTCGAGCGTCTCCCTGTCATACTCGGAGTGGCCGGTGATGAATATCTGACGTCCGTGCAGATCCGAAACGGCATAGATGCCGCATTCCTCTGATTCGGAGAGGATTCTCAAATCGCTGTGCTTCAGGATGTCCTCTTTCCTTATCTCCGTGTAACGCGAATGAGGAACATAGAATACGTCGTCAAAGCCTCTGAAGAGCTTGACCGGACGGCTCCATGTCATAGAATGCTCGAAAACTCCGAATACCTTCTTATCGAGAACGTATTTCGGAACTCCGTAGTGATAGTAAAGTCCCGCGAATGCGGCCCAGCACAGATGCAGTGTCGAATAGACGTGCGTCTTGCTCCACTCAAGCACCTGACATAATTCTTCCCAGTAATCGACTTCTTCGAAAGGGAGCTTCTCGACAGGCGCGCCTGTAATGATCATGCCGTCGAAATACTGGTCCTTTATCTTGTCGAATGTCTCATAATATTTGGTAAGATGCGCGGCGCTCGTGTGGGTCGACTGGTGCGAAGCCATACACATAAGCTCTATATCGATCTGTATCGGCGTGTTTGACAGCGCCCTTAACAGCTGTGTCTCGGTCGTGATCTTGTCAGGCATCAGATTGAGTATGACAAGTCTGAGCGCTCTGATGTCCTGAGACAGAGCGCGGTTCTCTTCCATAACAAATATTCTTTCCTGTTCGAGTGTATGTCTCGCCGGAAGATTGTCTGATATTCTGATAGGCATTTTTAGCCTCCTTCGTTAACCGCTGATGAATTCGTTCAGGATGGATTCCGCGGGAACCTGGTCGGGGCTGACTACAGGGATCTTGTCCAAGTGGCCTATCAGCTTGGAAGCTTTCGCCAAAGCTGAAGACAGATCCGCAAAAGGCTTGCCGGAAGTCGACTTTTCCATAAATACGCTGGGCGCGATCGTACCCTTCTCCACCTGCTTCAAGGCAGCCTGGATGTCATTTAACGCGAGGGGCGCGATTATAAGGCTCTCATATGCGAGGAACGAATTAACGTGGTAGTCTGCGCATGTCAGATAATCGGTGTAGTACTTCTCCTCTGACTTGCTGATCATGGGCCAGTAATCGATCGTGGCAAGGGCATGGGCACTTCTGTGCCTGTTGTCCCTTACGATCCTTCGAAGCATCCTGATCTCATTGCTGTCCATGAGCTTGGTGTCACAGTACACATTGCCGTAAGGCATTATGAAGACCTTGGAACACTTGTCACCAAAGCTGCCCGATATTCTCGAATTGAGTCCGTGAAGGCCCTCTACTATGAGTACGCCGTCATCACCTAAAGTGATGGCATTCTCGGGCTTGCCTTCATGCTGGATCCTGGTCTGGAAATCAAAGAACGGCGGGATGACCGTCTCCCCGTTCAGGATCCTTGCTATATCGCTCTGTATCCTGTCAACGTCAAGTGCATCGATCGTCTCGAAATCAGGTCTTCCCTCCCTGTCGCAGACGATATCCTGAATGTTGTAGTAATCGTCGAGAGAGAGGTGGCAAGCCTTTCTGCCAGCCTCTGTGATCGTTTTCGCGAGCCTTAGCGTAAAAGTCGTCTTTCCGGAGGATGTGGGACCCGAGACGAAGATAGCCTTCTTCTCCTTATCGGCACAGATCTCGGAACAGATAGTATCGATCCTTTGAAGAAAGGATTTCTCCGATTCCCTGATAAATCTGGGCAGATTTGAAGCTCCGAGAGACTCTTCGAGTTCTTCAACCGTAATGTCTATTCTGTCTCTAAGCTCCGCCATGCCTTCCTCCTGTTTCCGCGAAAAAGAGATCCGGTTCGAAGCTTGTTACCGCTTCGAGGGAAAGAATCTCTTAAGTATCAAAGTGTTGATGAGCCAGTCCCATACAAACTGACAGAATCTGAATACTATGTATATGAGGCCGGGTACGATCATGGCAACCACAAAGATACCAAGTACCGTCAGCACTACGTGCAGGCCTCCGGCAAGAACGCCGGTAACCGTGGCGAACGAACCGGAACTTGCCGCATATTTGGTTGTGTACTGCTCAAGAGTCTTATTGAGATAGTCAATGACAAAAGACTGGAGATCACCAACATTCACCGTGAGTTTCGGGAGTATGAGACTCACCGTGTAACTGAGAACGAGATAAGATTTGAAGATCTTCTCTGCCAATACCAATATCTTGCCCCATAAGGGCATTCGGTAATATCTGAAATTAATAAAAGGGCTCGCGACAAAAAGGATTATAAAAGTGGCAAAAAGAGGCATTCCCACCTCTCCGAACCACAAAAGCCTCTTATCGAGGATATATGTATAAAGAACGATGCAGTTGCAAAGCAGGCCATAGATCACGAAGAGCCAGAAATGCTTTCTGTTCTCGTAATCAGTATCGCTCCACAATTTGCCGAGCATCAGTCCTTCAAGATAATCCAATTGCCGTTCCTCCGAAAGTTTAACCTTTAAATTCTAACACATAAGCAGCCTTCCGACTACTTACCGGGTCAGATCCCCTCTATCGCGGTCTTTCCGCAGCTCATGACGATCTTCTCGCAAAGGTCCTCATAAGAGATTCCTTCGACCTTGGCTGCCTCAGGAAGCAGTGAGGTGTTCGTCATTCCGGGGAGGTTATTTGCCTCGATAAACCAGAATTCGTGAGTATTCTCATCGTAGATCATGTCGATCCTGCCGTACTGGTCCATTCTGAGTATGTCAAAGATCCTGACTGCGAGATCCTGGCATTTCTTATAGTCTTCCTCATTTATCCTGGCGGGGCAGACATGTGTCGTAAGTCCGTCCTGATACTTGTTCTTGTAGTCGTAGAAGCCCTCGTGGGGGATGATCTCGGTAATGGGAAGAGCCCGGTGCCCGACCACACTGATCGTGACCTCGCGTCCCTTAAGGAACTGCTCGACAAGGATCATCTGCTTATAGGAAGCTGCCCATTCAAGCGCGGGAGCGAACTCTTCCTCGTTCTTGACGATTGAAACGCCGCAGGAAGAACCGCAGCCGATAGGCTTGATAACACAGGGAATACCTATCTCCTTAAGGATCCTCTCGGGAGTCATGTCCTCATATTTGCCGGTGATCCACTTCGCCGTAGGGATGCCCGCGCCTGCGATCAGGGACTTGGATACGTCCTTGTCCATGGCGATGGCGCAGCCTAAATATCTGCATCCGGTATACATAACGTCATATGCGTCAAGGAGAGCCTGGATCTGGCCGTTCTCGCCGTGGGAACCGTGAAGTCCGAGGAACACCCTGTCGGCATACTGGCAGAGTTCGATGACCCTGGGACCTACCCACTGCCTTCTTCCGCCGTGCTGTCTGATTATCTCCTCGAGATCAGGTTCATTCTCGGGGATCGTATAAGTATAGGGATTTACCGTGCCTCTGCGGAAAAAGCTTTCTGCGGGACGGTCATTCTCGATTCCGTCATAAAGATCTATCATCGCAACCTCATGACCCTTTGAAAGGAGTGCATTCGCAATGAGGCTTGCCGATTTGAGCGATACGTCACGCTCCGGCGACAGTCCGCCGCCTAAAACAACTATTTTCATGAAATACCTTTCTTTTCACAAGATATATGCAGATTATAGACCTTTTTCACAAATCTTTTACTGCCTTTATTTGAAACTGTTATAAGTTTGTAAAAGTTGCCTATATTAATAATTGATATAATTATTTAAATCGTTTGAAGGGAGATTTTATGCTCGCATTTCTGTATCTTTGCGTATGCGCCATAACGGGAATGGTCCTAGTGGCCATCTGCATCCCTGACGTTAGACGTCTTTATTTGGCATGTGCGCCTTCAGTCAAGGCGATCGAAAACATACCCAGCACACTCTTCGTGGTTTCCGCGGGAACCGCGACCGGACTGATGTGCGTACCGTTCGTCAACTACTATGTGATCCTCGGGCTGTCTTACTTCGTGGCAAGCGAGAAGCTCTGCATGAAGATAGGCCTGATGGTTACCGCAGCATTGTTCCTCTGGCTTGTTCTCACCTGCCTTATCACAGTGAACCGCAGGAGGATCAAAGAAGAAGAGCTCATCAAAGAGACCGGCGAGGAACCTGCTTCCAAGCTTCCGGCTTATGTCAACAAGCCTTCCAACACTCTCTTTTACAGCCTGATCATCCTGCTCGTGACAGTCGTCTCGGCCTTCCTCATGTTCTATACATACAGGATCGACCGCAACTACCTGCTCAACGGCTATTCGACATTCTCAGACCTCTCGCCCCACACCGCGATGGTCTCCTCGTTCGGCAAGGGCTTCAACTTCCCTACCGAATACATGCATTTCTCAGGTGACGGCATCAAGTATCACTTCATGTTCTACTTCCTCGCAGGAATGCTCGAATATTTGGGATTCCCTATCGACTACGCGCTCAATATCCCTTCCATCATCTCGATGGTATGCGCCCTTGTCCTTCTGGGACTCCTTGCTTCTCTCCTTTCCGGAAGACGCCTTGCGTTCGCGCTGTCTCCGGTATTCGTTTTCCTGAGAAGTTCTCTTAACGTATTTATCCGCATCAGCAATTCATTAACAAGCGGCAAATCGCTCGCCGAGACTTTCAATGAGATATTCAGCAACCAGACATGGTACGGCGTGACCCCTTATGACGAATGGGGCGTCTGGGCGATCAACGTCTACCCCAACCAGCGCCATCTGATGCTCGGCATTGCGATAACGCTCATCTGCGTCATCCTTTTCATTCCGTTTGTAAGAAGGCTCTGCATCTCCGCCATGAGTGCCGGTTCTTTCTCCGGTGCGGTCAAAGCAATACTGTTCTCACGCAACGCCTGGCTCCCCAGAAAAGAAGATCCGCTTTCTGCAGGTACCTTAGCTCTCTTCGCATGCATCCTTGTGATCGTCATGCCGTATTTCCACGGTTCATGCCTTATCGCATTGCTGCTCGTGCTTTTCGGAATGGCACTGGTATCAGAGAGCAGGCTCCTTCATCTGATGGTGGCAGCATGCGCGGTCATCTCATCGTTTATACAGACACTGGCATTCTCCGGCGGCGCACAGAACGTGCTTTCCCTGAAATACCAGCCCGGATTCCTGCTTTCCGAGAACTCCCAGCCGGTAACCGCAAACGTCCTGCTCTCATGGGGTTCTTATCTCATTACCGTAACAGGCGCTACACTTGTTGTTGCGTTCACATGCACACTGGTGCTCTTCTTCCACGACATCGTAAAGAAGAAGCCTGTCTACAGGTTCTTCCTGTTCCTGGCATTCCTTAACCCGATAATCTTTGCGTTCACGTTCCAGGTAACGCTCGAAATGCTCGCAAACCACAAGTTCATCCAGGTATCGCTCATTCTGATCGATGCATTTGTCGCCATCTTCATGGCAAATCTGCTTGTCGTGCCGGGCCGCAAAAAGACTGTTGCCGTTCTCGCTGCAGACGTTGATATCGATGCAGATACAGAGGATGATGACAACGAGTCAGAAGATGATTCCGCCGATGAGAAGGAAGCTCTTGAAGCTAACATCGAAAAGGCTGCCAAGGACGGCGAGCTTTCTCCCGTTATCCCTGATGAGGCTGAGGACGATAAGGATAATAATAAAGAAGTTCATTTCGGCGACAGTGACAATGACTCAGAGCACGAAGAGATCGTTACGGACGGTGAAGAAAAGTCCGAGGAAAAGTCCGAAGAGAAATCCGAAGAAAAGACTGAGGATAAGGATGAAGGTTCCCGTCTGCTTTCCAAGATCCCTGATGAGCGCACCGTTTCTATGAGACCCGGTTCCATGGCAATTGCTGAGGATGCCGCCAAGGCTGAGGAAAAAGAGGAAGCTAAAGAAGCTTCAGCTGATACCGATGACGCTGATGACTCTGACGATGCGGAAGTTGCTTTCGTCGACGAAAAGAAAGATGAAGAAGACAAAAAAGAAACTGAAGAAGCTAAAGAGGATTCCGAATTCCCTTCAGAGCGCACATTCGCTATGAGACCCGGTTCTGCCACTATCGCTGAAGACGCTTCCAGGACAGACAAGGACGAAAAGTCAGAAGAA
>OCVV010996010.1_pt1 | contig 14103 bp, 12 predicted proteins | sample 1539721 | NCBI WGS metagenome assembly OCVV01 (sample SAMN02144230, study PRJEB22623) | gut metagenome | biome: sheep rumen | host: Ovis aries | place: New Zealand
CGGGAGCGGTAGCGCTTGATAAAGCCGCTAATACTAGTGAGAACGCTAAATCGATACCTAGAGCGAATCTACATAATATAAATACTATTATCGATGCGGCTAACGCTTCAAATAAAGTAATTATAATGACGCTTACGCCTGATTGTTTTAATTCTTTTAGTTTAAAATATTCTCCAGCTCCAAATGCGATAAAAGCTAGTGCGATATCGGTTAAAAAGCTCATCCCATCAATTACTCTATTTGGTATAATTCCGCTAATATTAGAATTTGGAAATAGAGTCCAGATAGGAACTAATAAGACACCAGTTAGAATATAAGCTGTAACATTTGGAAGCCTTAATAGTTTCGTTAATCTCGTCATTAAAAATCCACCAAATAATATGATGGCTATAGAAATTATGACAAGCGCAACGCTAGATTCAATATTAAGATTTTCAAGAATCTTTTCAATTAAAGAAACAGGCAAAACTTCCACCTCTTTTATCTAAATGATGTATTATTGTATTTTACAATAATAAAATATATATTTCAAGAGAAAACGTTTTCAATTTCAATTATTTACATTTTTTTACTTTTGAAATTTATAAATATCTAAAAAAATAGGATTTTTTCAATATATAAATATATGAAAAAAACTAAAAAAATAGTAAAATAGAATAAATGGTTTTTTATGTGATCATCTAAAGAGGCCTAAAATAAATGGATACAAAAGAAGTTAGTGTAAAAGAAAAGAAATACTTATCTATACTTGAAGTGTGGGCTTTATCATTTGGCGCCAGTGTTGGATGGGGTGCTTTCTTTATGCCTGGAAACACTTTTCTAAAACTATCTGGACCACTTGGATCTCTACTTGGAATGGTAATTGGCGCTATCATAATGATTATCATTGGTAGAAACTATCACTACATGATTTCAAGATACGATTCATCAGGCGGCGCATTTACTTATACAAGAAAAACACTTGGTGAAGATCATGGTTTTTTATGCGCTTGGTTCTTAATTATCACATATATATCTATCATATGGGCTAACGCAACTGCGGTTATATTATTTGCGAGATATTTATTTGGACCAATATTCCAGTTTGGATTCCATTACGCAATCGCTGGATACGATATATATTTTGGTGAATTACTTTTAAGTAGTTTAATAACTATCCTATCTTTTTTAAGTTGTCTATTTAAAAAGAAAATCGCATCAATCATACAATTAATATTTTCATCCCTCCTATTTATTGGTATTCTTACACTATTCTTTTTAGTGTTATTTGGTAGACCAGTTGAAACTAATATTACTCCACTATTTTCTACTGATAAGAATTATTTCTTCCAAATCTTTAGAATAGTTGCGCTCATGCCATGGGCATTTGTAGGATATGAATCAATATCTCATTCAACAGATGAATTTAAATTTGATAAGAAGAAGACATTCTCAATTATTATTGTTGCGGTAATAGTCATTATCATTTCATATATATTATTAACTATACTTTCTGTCTTAGTTTATCCTACCGCTTTTAATAGCTGGCATGAATATATATTCGCATTAAGCACTTTATCAGGTAATGAAGCATTACCAGTATTTTATGCGGTTGAAACAAGCGCTGGAAAAATTGGCTTAGTAATACTTGGTATAGCGATTATTTCTGGAATCATCACAGGTATCATCGGTAACTTAATATGTTCATCAAGATTAATCTATTCAATGGCTAAAGATGATTTTATTCCTAAATGGTTTAAAGTTACTAATAAAGAAGGAATTCCTAAAAACGCAATATTATTTATTCTTGTAGTAAGTTTAGCGATCCCTTTCTTTGGTAGAACCGCTATAAGTTGGATAGTTGATATATCTACTTTAGGCGCATCAATAGCGTATTTCTATATTTCTTTTTCAACATTTATTAATGCTAAAAAAGATAAGAATAAACCATATATGGCAACAGGCCTAATCGGTTTAATTCTATCTATAAGCCTTTTATTATTCTTAATGATTCCTAATATTTCTAGTGAATCAGGTATCGCATCTGAGTCATATTTCATCATAAGTGCTTGGGGAATATTAGGATTATTATTCTTTAGAATATTACTTTCTAAAAATAAAGATGAAGCAGATAGATTTGGTAACACATCAGTTGTATGGGTTACATTTATGTTACTAATATTCTTAACATTAACTTTATGGAATTACCATTCAGTACATAAAATTACTGAATCTAGCGCAGAAAGAATACAAGAACTATATTTAAATGAAGATGAATTAAGAATGACTATGACTGATGATGAATGGTTTAAGTATGAAAGTTCATTTATTAGTGATAGGAATAGTGATATAAATAGAGTTGTGGTCACAAATACCATTACTCAACTAGTATTAACATTCATATCAATCATCCTGATGTTTAGTATATATACTTTAATATCTAAGAATGAAAAGACTGCGCAGATAGAAAAGATTAAGGCTGAAGAAAAGAGTATGGCTAAAAGCGCATTCTTATTCAATATGAGCCACGATATTAGAACACCTATGAATTCTATTATTGGTTATCTTGAAATGGCACAAAAAGATAATGTACCAATTGAAAAAATAAAAGAATATCTAGGAATCATAGATAAATCAAGTAAATACATGTTGTCTCTACTTGATGATATTCTAGAGATGAGTCGAATTGAAAATGGGAAAATAGAACTCAACTATGAAGCAGCTAGTATCGATTCAATCGTTGATGGTGTAACAAAAGTATTCTCTCTTCAGATGGCTAAAAAAGATATCGAATTTAAAGTAGATGCGTTAGATATAAAAGATAGATTCGTAATGGTCGATATAAAAGCGTTAAATAGAATCCTTTATAACCTTATAAGTAACGCCTATAAATTCTCTAATCTTCAAGGAAAAGTAACTCTAATTATTAAAGAACTTGAAAGTTATGATACAAGCGCTAAATACATGTTTACCGTTAAAGATAATGGTATAGGCATGAAAGAAGAATTTGTATCTAAGATCTTTGAACCATTCGAAAGAGAAACAAGTTCAACTGAATCAAAAAGAGAAGGTACCGGACTTGGAATGGCTATTACTAAGAATCTAATAGATTTAATGAAAGGTGAAATAAATGTTAAAACTGAACTAGGAAAAGGAACTGAAATATCATTCACATTAAATCTAGAATTATCTAATAAAGATAGCGTTCAACATAACAACTATGTAGATGAAAACATAAGTATTGAAGGAATAAATGTTTTACTTGTCGAGGATGTTGAAATAAATAGAGCTATAGCGACACTTCTACTTGAAACATTAAACGTTAATGTTGAAGTAGCGGTAGATGGATTAGACGCATTAAACAAAATAAAAGAAAGTACCAATAATAAGTACGATATCATATTAATGGATGTTCAAATGCCTAATATGAATGGTTATGATGCGACTAAAGCGATAAGGAATATAGATTCACCTTACGCTAAAAGCGTTCCAATAATCGCAGTAACCGCTAACGTATTTGAAGAAGATATAAAAAGAGCTATCGATAGTGGTATGAATGACCACTTAGCTAAACCAATTAACCTAGATGAACTTGCTAACGTAATTAGAAAAAATCTAAAGAAGGAGGTGTAAGGCAAGATGAAGGAAAGAAAAATATTTGAAAATATAAGAAGACAAATTTTAGTCGTTGATGATGAAGAAATAAATAGGCTGATTTTAGGAAACATATTATCTATCGATTATGATGTTATATACGCATCTGATGGTAAAGAAGCATTAGAACAAATGCATCAAAATAAAGATATGTTATCATTAGTTTTATTAGATTTAATGATGCCTGAAATAAGCGGTCTAGAAGTATTAAAAATACTTAAAGATGATTCTGAATTATCTAATATCCCTGTCATTGTTGCGACAGTTGATAAAAAAAGTGAAATAGAAAGCCTTAACCTTGGAGCTGTTGACTTCATTCCTAAGCCTTATCCTGAAGCAGGTGTAATCTATGCTAGAGTTAAAAGGACTATTGAATTATTCGAAGATAAGAACATCATCGATTATACTGAAAGAGATCAATTAACTAAACTATATAATAAAGAATATTTCTTTAAATACGCTCTTAGCTTAGATAAGCACAATAAAGAACAATCAACAGATGCGATTATTTTAGATATTAGACATTTCCATATAATTATGGAAAGATTTGGTAGAGATTATGGAAATCAGATATTAATTAATATCGCAGAATACCTAAAAAATAAGATGATCAATATGGGAGGAATGGTATGTAGAAAAGAATCTGATACATTCTTACTATATGTTCCTCATATTGACGATATTGATTCATTCTATAATGAAATATCTAATATGAGTGAATTTGAATGGTCTAAAGATAGTAAAATCAAATTCAGAATGGGTGTATATCCTAATGCACCAAAAGACTTAGATATTGAAGTTAGATTCGATAGAGCTAAGATGGCTGCGGATTCTAATAGAAGAAATGAATCAATCAATATCTCTTTGTATGATGATAAATTAAGAGAAAAAGAATTATATGAAGAAGGTTTAATAGATGAATTTCCAAGAGCTTTAAAAAATAAAGAATTTAAAGTATATTATCAACCTAAATATAATATCCAAGGTGAATCACCAGTTCTATCAAGCGCTGAAGCGCTAGTTAGATGGATTCATCCAACATTAGGTATGGTATCACCTGGTGTATTTATTCCTTTATTAGAAAATAAAGGTTTAATAGAAGAATTAGATAAATATGTATGGAAGGAAGTAGGTAGACAAATAAGAAAATGGAAAGATGAACTAAACGTTACTATTCCTGTATCTGTAAACGTATCTAGAATAGATATGTATGACCATAACTTAGCAAACATATTTGAAAATATTATTAAGGAAAATAATATTAGTCATAATGAATTTATTCTTGAAATGACTGAATCTGCATATACTGAAGATTCAGATAACATCATTATGACAGTTAATAACTTAAGAAAACTTGGTTATAAAGTTGAAATGGATGACTTTGGTACAGGATATTCATCATTAAGCATGATATCTAGACTTCCAATAGACTGTATTAAATTAGATATGATATTTATTAGAAATGCATTCTTAGAAAGAGTAGATACTAAGATGGTTGAAATAATAATAGATATCGCATCTTATTTAAAAGTACCAGTAATCGCTGAAGGTGTAGAAACTAAAGAACAAGTGGAAGTATTAAAGAAGCTTGGTTGTGATATAGTTCAAGGATTCTATTTCTCTAAACCACTTCCACCAGAAGAATTTGAAATAAAAATAATAAAAAAGTAGAGGCAATATTCATGATGACTATAGATAATTTAAAGAAATTTGGCGCAAATACTACTGAAGGATTAGGAAGATGTTTAAATAATGAAATGTTATATCTAAGACTAGTAGGTAAGTTTTTAGAAGATACAAACATCTATGGATTAAAAGATGCTGTATTGAATAATGATCTAGATCAAGCTTTTGAAAAAGCTCACGCTTTAAAAGGAGTTTTATCCAACTTAGCTTTATCTCCATTAACAGAGATCATGGTTGAATTAACTGAAAATTTAAGAAATAGAAAAGCTATGGATTATATGCCTTTAATTGAAAACTATTTAACTAAATTAGAAGAATTAAAATCTTATAATAACTAGCCATATTAGAAGGTTTAATTATGGCGAAAATATTTTTAAATAAGTTTAAAGAATCAGCTTTAAGCATATTACCAGTTACTATAATAGTCTTTATACTTTCATTTACACCTATCGCTAGATTAGAAACTAATGAACAATTCACATTCTTAATTTGTGCGTTTTTACTAATTATTGGAATGGCGTTATTTAGCTTTGGTGTAGATTTTTCTATGTCCACAATGGGTGAAAAGATAGGTTCATCACTTATTAAAACTAAAAAACTATGGGTAATACTATTAGTAGTATTCCTAATGGGCTTATTAATAACTATTGCGGAACCTGACTTATCTGTTTTAGCTGATCAAATAAAAGAAGCGTTTAATGGAAATACATTAATACTAATTGTATCAGTTGGATTAGGTGTTGGAATATTCTTAATGCTTGGTGTAATAAAGATGTTAACTAAAACCAATTTATCAATGTTGTTAATGTTTTTCTACGCTATGTTATTTGCGTTTACCGCATTACTTATATTAAAAGGGAATGAAGCATTTTTATGCGTAGCCTTTGATAGTGGAGGTGTCACTACTGGACCAATAACTGTGCCTTTTATAATGGCTCTTGGTGTAGGTATCGCCGCAACTATTGGTGGTAGAGGACAAAAAGAGAATTCATTCGGATTAATTGCGCTATCAAGCGTTGGACCAATCCTAGTAGTTTTACTTTTAGGTTTATCAATCAATTCATCTAAATTAAATTCATCAATTATTACTGATAGAATAGATTCTTATCAAATAAGTGGTAATTTCTTCATTCACTTTTTAAGATCATTATTAGAAGAATCTAAAGGCGTATTAATCGCACTTGGATTAATTATAGTATTATTCTTAATAATAGACTTTATATTCATAAAACTACCTAAAGTAAAACTAGTTAAAATAGGTTTAGGATTACTATATACATTTATAGGATTAGTATTATTCTTAACAGCTGCTAAAGCAGGTTTCCTACCAATAGGATTTAAACTAGGAACATTAGTATCATCTAATAAAGCCGCACTAATTACTTTTGGATTCGCTTTAGGACTTGTAGTAGTGTTCGCTGAACCTGCGGTTCATATATTAACTAAACAAGTAGAAGAAGTTACTACTGGTGGTGTTAAAAAGCGCACATTATTAATCGCTTTAGCGATTGGTGTTGCGCTATCTATTCTTTTATCGATGATAAGGATAATATTTAATTTCTCTATATTATATTACCTTATTCCTGGATATCTAATTTCACTTGGTTTAGCTTTCTTAATCCCATCAATTTATACTGGTATTGCGTTTGACTCAGGTGGTGTTGCATCAGGACCATTAACTTCATCATTCGTGCTTCCATTCGCAATAGGTGCCTGTTATAATTTGAATCCTGAAAGCTTACTAAATAATGGATTTGGAATAGTTGCGATGGTCGCATTAACTCCACTAATCACAATCCAATTATTAGGTTTTAAATCTGTAATACAAAATAGGATGATCATCAAGAAGAGAATGAAACTTATTGTTTCATCTGATGATGAACAAATTATCAATTTTATGTAGGTGAAAATATGGCTGAAAAACTAACAAAAAAAGATAATAAAAACGATAATAACTTGATGGCTCCAATTAAATTAAAAATCCTAGTATCTATCGTAGATAGAAGAAAAACAGATTTCTATTTGTCTACTCTTGAAGGATATGGAATAAATATGCAGGAAGTAATATACGCTAATGGTACAACTCCAAGAAACATAATAGATTTATTAGGTATTCAAACAACCGATAAAGCAATCATCTTATCAATAGTACAAGAACAAAAGATTAAAGAAATATTAGCCGCATATGAAGATAAATATTTCTTAACTAAAAATGGAAAAGGCATAGCCTTTACCATCCCAATTAAATCTATGATTGGAGTAATGGTTTATCAATTCTTAGCTGGAATCGAGAGGGAATAATGTATGGAAGAATTAAAATATGAATTAATTATATGTATAGTAAATAGTGGATTCAATGAAGTGGTTATGAACGCCGCTAGAGAATATGGAGCTAAAGGCGGAACTGTAATAAACGCTAGAGGTACCGCAAATGAAGAAATTGTCTCTAGATTAAATTTCACAATCACTCCAGAAAAAGAAATTGTTTTACTTGTAGTAACAGAAGAGATTAAAGATAATGTCCTTCATGCATTATATAAAGCAGTAGGAATAAACCCAGAAAGCCAAGGAATAATCTTTACTGTACCTGTTGATGAAACTGCGGGTATCAACAAGAACTACGTTAAGAAACAAACGGAAGAAAACAATTAATAAATATCGATAAAAGCGTGATAATGAACTATCACGTTTTTATTTTATCACTCATTTTTACCACAAATCTGTCTAACAAAATACCACAAATCTGTCTAATGAATTGCCACAAATCTGTCTAACAAAATACCACAAATCTGTCTAATAAAACTTGACGATTACTCACAATTAAAATATAATATAAGTATAAAATAGAGGTGAACTATATGGAATATAGAAAGCGAATTATTGATAATCAATTTAATATAAGAATGGAAGCTTTAGGTGGAGTATTAATTGTTGGACCTAAAGGTTGTGGAAAAACAACAACAGGAAAACAAAAAGCAAAGACAGTTATTGAATTTCAAGATGAAGATAAAAGAGAAAATTTACTTCTAATCGCAAATACACATCCATCTGAATTATTAAAAGGAACAAAACCAATTTTATTTGATGAATGGCAAGACGCTCCAAAAATTTGGGGAGTAATAAGAAAAGACATTGATGACAATGATCTTTTTGGTGCGTACATTCTAACAGGTTCATCATCTCAAAAAGTTGAAACACCTCATACTGGTACACTAAGAATTTCAACATTAAAGATGTATCCTATGAGTTTGTATGAAAGTGGTGATTCAAATGGAAGCGTATCTTTAAATGCATTATTTAAAGGTCAACAATTTGAATCATGTAAATCAGATTTAACTATAGATGATATAAAAAATGTAATATGTAAAGGTGGCTGGCCAAGAGTTTTAAAAGTTAAAAATGAACAAGCTAAATATCAAATAGCGAAAGAAGTATATAATCAAACTTGTAACATTGATATTTCAAATATTGATGGTGCAAAAAAGAATCCTTTATTAGCGAAAGCTATTCTAAAATCATATGCGAGAAATATTTGTACAATGGCTGATACCAAAACAATTTATGATGATGTAGCTTCAAACTATGATATTTCAAACCAAACATTTTATAATTACACAAAAGCTTTAGAAGATTTATATATTATTGAAGATGTTGACGCATGGTGCCCAGCTATTAGATCAAAATCAGCGATTAGGGCGTCAAAAAAGAAAAATCTAGTAGATCCATCTATCGCATGCGCTGCATTAGAAATATCTCCAGATTATTTTGATGGTGATTATAAAACACTGGGATTCTTTTTTGAATCACTAGTAATACGTGATTTAAAAATATATTCTTCAGAACATAATGGCACAGTATCATATTACCATGATAGATATGGACTAGAAGCTGACGCAGTTCTTCATTTAGAAAATGGTAAATACGCATTAATCGAAATTAAATTAGGGCAATCTGAAGTTGATAAAGGCGCAGAACATTTATGCGAGATAGAAAAACTAATAAAAGAACATAATGAAAATGAAAAACAGGTCCCTCTTCGCTTGCCTGATTTAAAAATCGTAATTACTGGAACAGAATATGGATACAAGCGAGATGATGGTGTTTACGTCGTTCCAATTGGATGCCTTAAGGATTAACACTTCTTAGCCTATTTATTCTTCTATAATTAAAAGTTGATTTTATAAAGTTAGCAAAAGTTCTAAATATAAATGAAAAAATGCTGAAAAATAGAAGACAATAACTTATTAATAAGATATTAATAAAGCTCAAAAATAAAAAAACTACTACATTGTAAGAAATGGGAGCAAAAAATTATGAGGACTTGGGAAGATTTTAAAAAAGACGCTAAGGCAATTAACTCTAGCGTAAAAGAAGATATTGAGGAAATGGAAGCTTTAGCGGATATTGTTAGTTTAATCATTGAAAGAAGAATTGAACTTGGATATTCTCAAAAAGATCTATCTGAACTTTGTGGTTTACCACACTCTTCAATCTCTAGAATAGAAGCATGTACAGTAAAGCCTAAAGTGATGACACTAATTAAAATTATGACTCCACTTGGGTTAAAATTATCTGTTGTTAATGCTTAACTCATGATTTTAATTAAAAGAATCCTTACTTTAAAACCTAGTCTAAAGTATATGCAATAATAGCGTTTGCTTTGGGCTTTTTTATTATCATTATGTTGCTAATAATTTGTTCGTTATTTCAAAGTGCAATATAGTTAAAGATTTACGCTGATGAAGGGTGATAAGGTTATCAAGATTATATAACATCTTACCAACCTTAGATTGTTCATCTTTTTTTGGTAACAGAATTTCTATTTCCATAACTTTATTTTTTGAAATGTTAAATCTAGAAATGCCTTGAGCCAAAATTGTTACTGGCTTTCTAAATGAATTAGATCTTAGCAAATATCCAAAATAATAAGGATCAAAATCTATATTTGGTCTAAATCCAAAACAAAAGCTATTTAGATAGATATTTTGCCCATTTCCTAACCAAATTGAAGACATACCAACTTCTTCAGGTGTCTCTGATGATGTTGTAAAAAATACATCTCCATATTGAATTTGATTTTGAGAGTTATCAATTTCAATCAATTCTAAGAAATTAGTATCAGCAATTGGATTATTAAATATATTCAAATATGGAAGGAATTTTCCATCACCATGACCAAAGTCATCTGATGTCTTTCCTGATAATCCAGTAAAAGTTTTGCCAATTTCTCCAAGTTTACGCTGTTCCCAAGAATTAGTTTTTATATATATTGAATTAAATTTTTAGACTTTTATTGTTTTTTGCTCACGCTGATGAAGGGTGATAACTGAATCGAGTCGTTCCAACAGAGACGATATCTTTTGTTGTTCTACAAGAGAAGGGCTCATGTAAAACTCAATATCAGACATCACATTGTTCATTAACTTGGGATTACCAACTTTAGAAACATATTTCCATGCGATATTATTTAGAGCTTCCGCATTGGCCTTATTAGCCAAGCCTTCTTCAGAAAGCAATACACCGCAGACATTTGTGCAGTAAAAGCGTTCTTTTCTGTATCTAACTGTTCCTGCATTTGCACCATCAGTGGTCCATGTAATCGCCGAATCAAAAAGGTATTTATCGTAATATCCCATTAACCCCTCATTTAGCGTTTGAGATGAGTAGACAGGATATAAATAAGTTGAGTCAGGCGCTGGTCTGGTAAGTGGAGCAGCAAGGACATATCCTCTCGTTACTTTAAATACATCGGCAACTTTACGCTGTTCCCAAGAGTTTGAGAAAAAAACACACAATATATATTTTAAGATTACTGTTATATAGAGTTTTAAGAAAAATTGTGATAAAATAGTGATAAAGTTGAGGTATTTTATGAATTACGCTAAAAAGATTAAAGAGTATAGAGAAAAAGTTCTCATTACACAACAAGAATTAGCAAGATTATTAGAAGTTGGAATATCAAATGTATCTAGATGGGAACAAGGTCATTATGAACCAACTATGGAAACTAAAAGGAAATTAAAGAAACTTTTTGATGAAGCAGGGATAAAGGAGAACTGATATGAATAAACAAGAATTAGCTGCTCGAATTTGGGAATCAGCAAATAATATGCGTTCTAAAATTGAAGCAAATGAGTATAAAGATTATATTTTAGGATTTATTTTTTATAAATTTTTGTCTGATAAAGAAGAAAATTCTCTAAAAAAAGAAGGATGGGATGAAGATTCTTTAAAAGAATACTTAGTAGAAGATGACATTAAAGACCATCAAGATTTAGTAAAATATTGTAAAAAGAACTATGGATATTTCATTTCTTATAATAATCTTTTTTCAACTTGGTTAAAAGAAGATTTAAACTTCGATGTTTCTAATGTTAGCGTTGCGTTATCTTCTTTTACACGACACATAAATGAAAACCATAAAAAAGTATTTGATAAAATTTTTGATACTTTGGAAACAGGTCTAACAAAACTAGGCGATAACTCAGGTGCACAAACAAAAGCTATTAGAAGTTTGATACAGTTAATTGATCCTATTCCAATGGATGATAAACAAGGTTATGATGTTTTAGGCTTTATATATGAGTATTTAATTTCAAACTTTGCTGCAAATGCAGGAAAAAAAGCTGGTGAATTTTATACTCCACATGAAGTTTCTTTGGTTATGTCTGAAATTGTAGCTAATCATTTAAAAGATAGAGATTCAATTCAAATATATGATCCTACATCAGGTTCTGGTTCTTTACTGATTAATATTGGACAAAGTGTTTCTAAATATTTAAAAGATAAGAATAAAATAAAATATTTTGCTCAAGAATTAAAAGAAAATACATATTCTTTAACAAGAATGAACTTGGTTATGCGAGGAATAAAGCCAGAAAATATAGTAGCAAGATGTGGTGACACTTTAGCGGACGATTGGCCTTATTTCGAAGAAGGAAAGTTTTCTGAAACCTATGAAGCTTTATATGTTGATGCTGTGGTTTCAAATCCTCCATATTCTCAAAAATGGGAGCCACATGAAGATGCTAGATTTGCTGATTATGGTTTAGCACCTAAAAGTAAAGCTGATTATGCGTTTTTGCTTCATGATTTATATCATTTAAAACAAGATGGAATTATGACAATTGTATTGCCTCATGGAGTTTTATTTAGAGGCGGAGAAGAAGAAAGAATAAGAAGAAACTTAATTGAAAACGATAATATAGATGCTGTTATTGGCTTGCCTGCTAATATTTTCTTTGGGACAGGCATTCCTACCATAATTATGGTATTAAGAAAAAATAGAACAAATAATGATGTGCTAATTGTTGATGCATCAAAAGGTTTTGAAAAGATAGGAAAAAACAATAAGCTAAGAAGCTCTGATATCAAGAGAATAGTTGATACAGTTGTTAAGAGAGAAACTATTGATAAATATTCAAAACTAGTATCAAAAGATGAAATTAGAAATAACAATTATAATTTAAACATTCCAAGATATGTTGATTCAAGCGAAAAAGCAGAATCATTTGATTTATATGCTTCAATGTTTGGAGGAATTCCAAATAGCGAAATAAATGAATATAAAAAATATTGGGATACTTTCCCATCTTTAAAAGAACAATTATTTGAAAAAATAAATAATAATTATTCTTCAGTAAAAGTTGAAGATATAAAATCGTATATTTTAAATAATAATGGCGTAAAAGAATTTGTTGAAAAATATAATTTAGTTTTTGATTCTTTTGATAAGTATCTAGAAAATGAGTTAATTACAAATTATGAAAGTATAAATATATCAAAAGAAGAAAGTGTTATAGCACAGGATATTTTTAATAGAATTGAAAATATTTCTTTAATAGACAAATACAGTGCATATCAACTTTTAGATGATGACTGGAAACAAATTTCTGTAGATTTAGAAATTATTAAAACTGAGGGATTTGAAGTTACAAAGATTGTTGAACCTAATATGGTCACCAAGAAAAAGGATGGAAAAGATGTTGAGGTTCAAGAAGGATATATTGGCCGTATTATTCCTTTCGAATTGATTCAAAAAGAAAAATTATCAGATAAACTTGATTCTATATTAAAATGCGAACGCAGATTAGAAGAAATAAATTCTATGTATACTGAAACATTAGAAGAATTAACTGAAGAAGAAAAAGATGAACTTAGTTTTGCTTTAAATGATGATAAGGATTCGTTTGTTAACGCAGAAATAACTAAATTCGCAAAAAAACTAAAAGGTCAAAAGTTATCTGATGATTCTGTTGAATACAAATTAATTGAGTTGTCAAAAGTTATAGATGAAGAAAAAGACCTTAAAAAATCTTTAAAAATTCAACAAAGTGAAATTGAAATAGAAAGCAAAGAAACTATAGAAAACTTATCCGACGAAGAAGTTTTAACTTTATTAAAAAAGAAATGGATAAACCCATTATTATCTTCTCTTTCAAATCTTCCACAAATAGTTATCAGTGATTTTTCATCTAGACTCCAAAAGTTATCAAAAAAATATGAAACAACATATTTAGATTTAGATAACGAAATAAGAAAAACAGAAGAATCTTTAGCAGATATGATTGACGATTTAGAAGCCGATGAATTTGACAAAAAAGGCTTGATTGAGCTTCAAAAATTACTAAGAGGTGAATAAAATGTCTGAAAAAACATTAAAACCCCTAATAAGATTCAAAGGATTTACTGAAGCTTGGGAACAGCGTAATTGGAAAGATACTGTAGATATCTCTACTGAAATGGTAAATCCGCAATTGGAACAATATAAAAAACTTCTTCATA
>OCVV011298765.1_pt1 | contig 14100 bp, 9 predicted proteins | sample 1539721 | NCBI WGS metagenome assembly OCVV01 (sample SAMN02144230, study PRJEB22623) | gut metagenome | biome: sheep rumen | host: Ovis aries | place: New Zealand
TTAATATAGCTTTTTAGCCTGCACTATTTCGCTCCGCGGTGCTCGCCGCACGGCTAATACGCGACGTAATTTTGCTTAAAGCTTTTCTTGACTTGAACGCAGAAATAGTTAGTGCAGAATTAATATAGCTTTTTAGCCTGCACTATCTTGCTCCGCGTTCAAGGTCTGAAAAGCCAAAGCAAAAGTACGGCGCGTATTGGTGCAGGGTTTTCCCTGCCTTTTGTCATTTTAAAGAAAAACTGCATACAATATCCCAAGGAGGGATACTTATGCATGAAAACTATTTTATGGGAGCTAAGGTTAAGGACGGCTTCTTCAATGCTTTTTATGATGAAATCAAGGACAAAGGCTATTACGGCTATATCCTGAAGGGCGGTGCAGGAACAGGAAAGTCATCTCTTATGAAAAGGGTGTGCTCAGCGTTTGAAAACGAACAGGCTGTTACCTGCTATCATTGCTCCTCGGACCCTGATTCCCTTGACGCCGTAGTTCTTCACGGCTCAAAGGTTTATATCTGTGACGGCACAGCGCCCCATGTTATGGAGTGCCGCTATCCGGGTGTCAGTGAAGAAATCATAAATCTCGGTCAGTTCTGGGACAGCGAGATTCTTAAAGAGCGAAAAGATGATATCATATCCTCGACAGATGAAAACAAGGCGCTTCTGTCCTCAGCATCCGATTGCCGGTCAGCCCTGTCAGATGCGTGCCTGAGCATTAAGAACACCGCTTCAAGGCTCCTTGACGATGAAAAGCTTGCAGCCTTTTCCAAAAGGCTTTTCAGAAGGCTTGACTTAAAGCCGCTTGATAAGTCGGGTACAAGGACAGTACGTCAGCTTACAGCCTTGACAGAGTATGGCTGTATGACTTATCTTGATTCTACGGACAGGTATGAGAAAGTATATACAATGAGTGACAGCCTGTTCCACGCATCTCATAAGCTTTCGGAGCTTATATCCTCGCAGGCGCAGGCACAGGGCTATGATGTGATAGTCTGCCCGTCGGTTGCTTTTAATAATAAAGTCTTTGAGCACGTCCTTATCCCCGAGGCGGGTACAGCCTTTCTGTCTGATACTCCGCTTACACAGCTTGGTGATACAGGTGAGAAGATAAATCTGAGACACTTTTATGATATGAAGAAAGCAGCAGACTTCAAGTCTGTTATCCGACTTGATAAGAGCAGGCTGAAGCTTCTCAGCGAGCTTACCTATAAAGCTGTCGCCGAGGCTAAAAAAGTTCATGATAAAATTGAGGACTGCTACATCGGAGCAATGGATTTTGAGAGCATTGAAGCCCTTACCGATGTCCTTATCGGACAGATAGCGGCACACTGAACAAATATCATAAAATTAGTTTTTTTGCTTGTAAATAGTTGTACTTTCTAACAAAAACAAAGCACTCTTCTTTACTTTTGAAATAAGTTGTGATATACTATTATGTTGAGTGATAGTGTGTATTCACACGCTGAAAGGAGAGTTAGTATGCTTGCCCCTGCTGTTTCTGAGGACTACCGCCGTGACCGCATTGAGCGCTGTAAAGCTCACGAGTGCATAGATTACAGAGTGCTTCGTGACAGAGGCGTGTTTCTTCTCGGGGCAGAAGGGCTTGCATATCTTGATGAGCTTGAAGCAGTGCTGACTGAAAAAAGCGTTGCAATAAATGAAGCTGCTATCAGTAATAATGAATTTATGATAGCCTTTGATTTGAAAAACGCTCCTCTTGATGATACAAGCCGTGAAGAGCTTGAGCACTATGCAGGCGGACGTCTTCTTATTACCGATGACAGGGAGAAGGCAGGCTATATTTCAGCGATAGTGCCTGTGCTCTATGCCCCGAGAATATACGGAGCAGGTCTTGAAAACGGTGAGAATGCCCATGAAAACGAAAGCATGAACGCATCTGACCTTTTAGGTGCTGTGCTGTTTCTTGCATCACGGAGGAGAACTCTTCGTATATGTGTATATTATGCAGGTCACGGAGGCTGTACCGTAAAGGGTGCAAAAAGCGTTGAAAGCGGCGGCTATGACAGGATAATGTCCTATGATGACGCAAAGAAAATGCTTTCGTTTTCCGAACAGCACCCCGATGAGCTTTTCTATTTTGATGACAGCTATAGCGGACAGCTGGAGCTTCTTCATAAAAGGCTTTTTGAGTGCCTTGAAGAGTTTGACCGTATTTGCCGTGAGAATGAGATAAGCTATTTTCTGGGCGGAGGATCGCTTCTCGGTGCTGCCAGACACGGAAACATTATCCCGTGGGACGATGACATGGACGTTATGATGACGAGAGAGGAATATGATAAGTTCCTTTCCGTTGTTGATAAAAGCATTAATAAGGAAGATTTCTTTTTCCAGTCCTCGGCGACCGACCCTATGTACCACAGCATTTTTACTAAGCTTCGTATGAACGGCACTGTTTATGCAACTGCCTTCTCAAAAGAGCACTACCATTTACATCAGGGAGTGTTCATAGATATTTTCGTACATGACAAGACCTCGGACTTAAAGCTGTTAAGAAAGCTTCACGTTTTCCTGACCTTGTTTGCAAGGTCGATGGTCTTCAATAAATGGGCGGAAAAGCCTATGCATTTTTACGGAAAGCTAAAGCCCGTCTGCAAGCTTGCTACGTTTTTTATTGAGCACAGCAGTATAAAGACACTTGAAAAAATACAGCATAAGGCTGTTACCTTTTTTGATAAGCGCCGTACCCGTTATCTCTATGACGGTACAGGTGAGCACCTGAGACACGGCGGCTTTCCTGCAAAGTGGCTTTCAGAGACTGAGTATCTGCAGTTTGGCAAAAACAAATATCCCGTACCCGCAGGCTATGAGAGATACCTTTCATATTCCTACGGAAGTGACTGGCAGAAGCTCATACCTGCAAGTCTCAGAAAATCGGGACATGATGTAGTTGAATTTGACTTTAATAAAAAGTAAAGGTGAAATACAAAGATGTTAGATATTATTCTTTTCGGCACTGATTCGGCTGTAATGAGCGAACAGCTCTCAGCCCTCACTGCCGCAGAGAGCTTTCAGGATAAGAGTGTGCATATCTATGTGATGGACCATACAGGTTCATTCAGTGTTAATGACGAATACTCGGGAGTCAGCGGTTCAGTTACCTATAATGATGTGTCTGAGCTTTCAGAGCCCGAGGCATTCAATTTTGCACTCAGAGAAACTGACGGGGAACGTATCATGTTTATAACAGATGACGGAATTATTCCGCCTGATTCTCTTGATGCGGCAATGAGGTCAGTTGCAAAGCAGGATATAGTTTCATTTACCCCCTATTGCAGGAACGAAGAAAAGGGCGGCTTTTCATCAACTCTTACCTTCAAGATGACGTTTGACAGAAAGCGCCGCTACAGGGTAGATCTGAAAATGTTCCCTGAGAGATTTCATATCTGCTTTTCGGCATATTTTTTTAATAAGGCACTGTTTGACGGTGTAACGTTTGATGAAAGCCTGCCTGTTGATTCTGACATGAAGGTGCTGTTGAAGCTTCTTGATGAGCAGGGCGGCTATCTTCTTCTGGACAGGCCCTATAACTGCGGTCACCCGAATGAGAGAGACTTCTTCAACTATCCTCCGCAGTTTGAAAAGTGCTGGTATGAGGAATCGGTAGACAATTTCCTGATTGATGCTGTAAAGCCCGATTCTTCGATATTTGTAAACCATTTTGTGCTTTATCTTATCTGCTGCAGATTTGCCTGCAACATGAACGAGAGAGACAAGAGCATTCTTTCTCCCGATGAGGCGCAGATGTTTTTCAAAAAGATCGGACAGGCTCTCAAAAATATTGATGACATCACTATTTCAAGCTGTCATCATCTGACGGGAAAGGGCATTATCCCGAGATTTTTCGTTCTCAATCTTCTCAGACTGAAATACAATGACTATGAGCTTATGCCCGAGATCAGTGCTACCGCTGCCGAGATCTCAGCGCATATAGGCGGCAGCCAGATATGGTCGCTCGGCTCATCAAAGCTAGAATTCAAGGTGCTTTATCATGACGGTGAGAACCTTGTTATGGACGGCTTCTATCCGGGAAGCTATGTATTCAATGAGGGCGATATAGAGATATTCGGTGTGCTTGACCAGAGCATTGAGTATCCGCTTGTAAGAACACATGTTTATGCACTTAATAAGTTCTTCAATGTGTCGGCGAAGGGCAATTATACCTTCCGCTTTATGATACCCGAAAAGGAGCTCAGACGTCACAAGACCTTCTCATTCTGGCTCAGATATAAGGGCAGGAATTATCCGTTGCCTATCACTCTTATCAGAGCAGAGACAAAGCTCAGTATGGTTAAAAATTCATACTGGGTATGCGGAAGAACTATCATTACGCTTGATACCGCAATGAGGTGCTTTGTGGTTGAAAAGCTTACAAGAATGGCTCACTTCAAGCATGAGCTTAAATTCATAAGGTCTATCAGCCGCAGCACTCACGGAATGTGGAAGATAAAAATGGTCGGAAACAGACTGCTTTACTGGCTGACCAAGCCCTTCTACAAAAAGAAGATCTGGCTCACTATGGACAAGATATTCAAAGCAGGCGACAACGGCGAGTACTTCTACCGCTATGTCAAGTCCCGTGCTCCCGAGGGTGTGAAGATATACTATGTAGTTCAGCATGATTCACCCGACTACGCAAGACTTAAAGCCGAGTTTGATACTATTGTAAAGTTCAATTCTATCAAGCATAAGATGCTTGCTCTTCATACCGACCTTATGCTTGCAACCCACGTTGATACAATGAACTGCAACGGCTACTATGCCGCAACTCAGAAGTACTTCAAAGACCTGTATAACGCAAGAGTTGTCTGCCTTGCTCACGGCCTGACTATACAGAAAATAGCTCAGTACCAGAACAGGACATTCGATAATACAGTTCTTTATTTCTTTGCTTCAAAATATGAGATCAAGAACGTATCGCACGAGGTTTATGACTACTATGACAGGTCAATGCTTTGCCTTACAGGTCACGCAAGATATGACGGCCTGAAGTCAAATGACAAGAAGATAATCCTCATTACTCCTACATGGAGAAGAGGTACTACAACAGGCAAGGCGAAAAAGGGCTCGACCTACGCTCACAGCTCCAGCTTTATTCACAGCGATTATTATAAGATCTATAACGGTCTTATAAACGATGACCGCCTTATTAATACCGCTAAGGAGCATGGCTATAAGATAGTATATCTGCTTCACCCCGCTATGAGCTCTCAGCTTGTTGACTTTGAGAAGAAGGACGGAGTCGATATCATAGCAGCGGCAGGAGATATGAGCTACGAGAAGATACTTACCGAGTCAAGCCTTATGGTGACAGACTATTCGGGAGTGCAGTTTGACTTTGCTTATATGAAGAAGCCCCTTGTATACTATCACCCCGATGTGCTCCCTCCTCAGTATGAGGCAGGCGGATTGGAGTACGAGACTATGGGCTTCGGGCCTATCTGCCGAAATCATGAGCAGATAGTCGGAGAGCTTTGCGATTACATCAAGGCAGGCTGTGTCATGAAGGATATGTACAAGGAGAGAGTCGATGACTTCTTTGAGTACTCCGATCATAACAACTGTGAGCGTATCTATGATAAGGTCATAGAGTTCCAGTCACGTTTTGGCAAGGTCAATGTTGACGATTACGGAAAGAAGCGGTCATAAGACCGATAAAACGGAGGTAAAATATGAACATAGCTGTTATTTTTGCGGGCGGTGTCGGTGTAAGAATGGGAGCAGGTATCCCGAAGCAGTTCCTTGAGATAAACGGAAAGCCTGTTATTATCCACACACTTGAACTGTTTGAAAACCATCAGGAGATCGACAAGATCTATATCTCAATGCTTGAGGATTATATCCCTTATATGTGGAAGCTTGTATCCAAGTTCATGATCTCAAAGGTCACCGATATTATCCCCGGCGGAGAAACAGGTCAGGATTCCATATATAACGGTCTTAAAAGAGCTCAGCAGGACAACCCCGATGATTCTGTAGTTCTTATCCATGACGGTGTACGCCCGTGGGTGACTTATGATACCATTACCAGAAACATCGAGGGCGTAAAGGAGCATGGCAATGCTATAACCTGTACTCCATGCTATGAGACTATCCTCATGAGCACTACAGGCAAGACAGTAGAGACCGTTCCCTACAGAAAGGACACCTACGCTGCACAGGCGCCCCAGAGCTTCCGCCTCGGAGAGATCATCGCAGACCATGAGATCGTCAGACAGAGAGAAACAAGATACGATAATCTTGTTGATTCCTGTACCCTTATCAAGAGCGTAGGCAAAGAAGCCTATATGGTAGAGGGCAACAGAGGAAATATCAAGGTAACTACTCCCGAGGACGTTTATATGTACAGAGCTCTCATTCAGTATAAAGAGAATGAGCAGGCCTTCGGCATAGGCTCTACACCACATCTTCCGGGTATCAAATAGGAGCTTCCAATGAATTTTTTAGGTTTTACATCAAAAGAGTATCACGATGAAAAGGGCAGAGATTTCTACTTTGACAATGCCAAGTTCATTCTGATCTTACTTGTTGTTCTGGCTCATGCAATATCGCCGTTAAAGACAGATATGAAAAAAGTCAGAACGATCTGGACAGTCATAAATGCAATGCATATGCCCTGTCTGATCTTTATCTCAGGCTATTTTGCAAAGAGCTATATCAAAAACGGTGTTATCAGAACGAAAAGGCTTATCACTTATGTGGTATATTATCTTGCGGCACAGCTGACGATCTCGCTTTTTGAGTACTATGTTCTCGGCTACAGTAAAACAATGGCAAGGAGCGTTTTTGCACCTCGTTCATCACTATGGTATCTTATGTGCCTTATCTGGTGGTTCGCTTTTATGCCGTATATCTATAAGCTTAAGCCGTCATTTATTATTCCTGCATCTATCATAGTTGCCTGCCTGATAGGCTATGATACGATGACGGGAGACTTTCTCAGCACAACAAGAATGGTCAATCATTTCCCGTTTTTTATAGTCGGATACTATTTCAAAAAAGAGTGGATATTCAAGTTCAGAAAGCTCCCTATCCAGATCGGAGCCGTTATTGTAGGCGGAGTGCTCTCTGTTCTTGCGTATTATCGCCTTGGGGATATTTCCGAGAGGATAATCACAAGCAACTCCAATTACTATAATGCTGACCTCAGATTTTTGACTGATGGGCCTTTTATGTTCGTACACAGACTGCTGTTCTATCTCTTCGCAGGTCTGCTCTGTGCGTGCTTTCTGCTCATCGTTCCGAGAGGAAAGGCTATATACACACGCTTCGGTTCAAGAACCCTGCAGGTATATATACTGCACAGATTCCTGTACCTTGCCGACCTTGAATACGGCTGGTACGAGCCGTTCCTCGGCAGCAGAATGGGCGTTCTTGAAATGGCTCTTATAGCAGTTGCGATAACACTGATACTCTCACTCAAGCCCTTTGAGTACCCGTTCAAGTGGCTTGCTAAAATAAGCTTAAAGCCCTTTGAGCGCTCAGAGGAAAACGTAAAAGCAGGATAACTATTTACCCCCGTCGGCTGACGGGGGTATACGCATAAAGGAGGAAAACATTATGAAGGTTTCAAATAACAGATATTTTCAGGAGGACATTGAAAACGCAGCCTCAAGCACAGCTCCCGACTGGGAAAAGTTCAGAGGCAAGAGCATACTTGTAACAGGCTCTACAGGCCTTTTGGGCTCTCAGCTTGTAATGACGCTTCTTATGGCTGATGAGAAAAAAGGATTAGGTCTGAAGGTGTATGCACTTGTCAGAAGTGAGGAGAAAGCAAAAAAGGTTTTCTCGTTCATTGATTCAGACGCTCTTGTAATAGTTAAGGGCGATGTTATGAACGAGCTTGATATTGATGCAGATATTGACTTTATTATTCATGCCGCTAATCCAACAAGCTCAAAATACTTTGTTGAGCACCCTGTCGAGACAGTAAATGTAACCGTCGGCGGAACAGATAATATTCTGAAGCTTGCAGTTAAGAAAAACATAACAGCAATGGTATTTCTCTCGTCACTGGAGATATACGGCGTAGTTAAAGACGGTAATGATTCGGTTTCCGAGGATTCCTTCGGTTATATCGACCTTACCAGTGCCCGCAGCAGTTACTCGGAGGGCAAGCGTATGGCAGAGACCCTTTGTGCCTGCTACGCTTCTCAGTACGGAGTGCCCGTCATGACTGCAAGGCTTTGCCAGTCCTTTGGTTCGGGAGTTGAATACAATGACGGAAGAGTATTCGCTCAGTTTGCAAGGGCAGTTATTGAAGGCAAGGATATTGTTCTCAAAACTGACGGCTCTACGGAGAGAAACTATTCTTACATCAGTGACGCTATAGCAGGTATTCTTACAGTCCTTACAAAGGGCAAAACAGGAGAGGCCTACAACATTGCAAACGAGAATGCAGCCATAACTATCAAGGATATGGCTCAGCTTTACTGCGATAATTTCTCAGACGGACGTTCAAAAGTTGTATTTGATATTGTCGAGGACGCTGCAAAGCTTGGCTATAATCCTAAAATGAAGATACTTCTTAACACAGCAAAGCTCAGGGCTCTTGGCTGGGAGGCTAAGGTAGGTCTTGTTGAAACATTTGAAAGATTAGTTGAGAGCATGAAGCTTGACAGACCGACAGAGGAATAATGGAACTGAAAAAGATAATCAAGCAGGAGCTTAAATATATTCTTCATAAATATGCGCTCCCGATAGTTTATAATCATTACAGAACAAAGCCGATCGAGCACGGAAAGGCTGTGTTTGCAGACTCTAATACCGATACGCTTCCCGAGAGCATGAGACTTGTTTATGAAAAGCTCAGTGAGCGTGAGGACATAAAAATCAAACTCTGTCTCTGCGATATCCGAAAGGCAGGTATCAGGGGCAAGCTTTCATACATTATTGGCTTTATGAAAGAATACGCAACTGCGGAATATGTGTTTGTCTGCAATTACTTTCTGCCTGTCACCTCCTGCCGAAAGAGAAAAGGCACAAAGGTTATTCAGCTTTGGCACTCGACAGGACTTCTCAAAAAGTTCGCCTACGATACTCCGGATGATATTTCTCCCTACTACAGGGGAGACGTAAACCGCAACATCTCAATGATTACGGTAAGCTCCAAAGCCGTTAAATCAGTATTTGAGAGTGCCTACCGTCTAGAAGGCAAAAAAAAGAAAATGGTCAGGGCAACAGGTGTCAGCCGAACTGACGTGTTTTTCGATAAAGCATATCTTGAAAACTGCTGTGAACAGCTTTATGCACGCTATCCCGAATTCAAGGGAAAGAAGCTTGCTCTTTATGCGCCGACCTTCCGAGGCACAGCTTCCTCTCCGAGACTAGTCGGAGAAGAGCATATCAGAGCCTTACAGCAGAAGCTTGGTGATGACTGGGCAGTTATAATGAAACCTCACCCACATATCAGGAATGCTAAGTCAAACTGTGATATAATGACCTCAGAGCTGTTTGCAGCCGCTGATGTTCTTATCAGTGATTACTCCTCGCTCATATTTGAGTATGCACTTCTGAGAAAGCCCTTTGTCCTTTTTATGCCCGACTATGACGAATATGTAAGCGCCAGAGGTTTTTATGTTCAGCCCGAGACCTTCCCCTGTGAGATCGTAAAAGACGGAAATGCTCTTGCAGACGCAGTAAAGCGTGCCTTCGGCAGACAGCCCGATGAAGCTTATGAGCAGTTTCTGAAATACCATGTAGGTGCCTGTGACGGCCATTCAACGGAGCGTATTTTAAGGCTCATAAAATAACTTATTCCTGATCTCAGAAAAGGAGAACTATATGGGTATAGACTTTTTGTTTAAGTATTATAGAGCAGTGGCCGCCTTTATGGGCAGAGGAAAGGCGGAGCAAGCTTTTCAAATAAACAATGATTATGACAGAAAAGCAACCTTTTCATATTATGAAGCTTTTACAGACATTTTCGGCTGGAACGAAAATAATGCTAACCTGCTTGTAAAAGCATATTTCGGTGATGCAGGTGCGATCTCAGTTCTGAACGATATGACAGAAAATAATGATAATGAAGTAAACAGTCTTTTGTCTTCATCATCTCTGAACGAGTCTCAGAAGGCTGCTGTACGCAATGCGATCAATTATCCATTGTCCATTATCAAGGGTCCTCCCGGAACCGGAAAGACCGAAACAATACTTCATATAATATCTGTGCTTCACGATCTCCGCAGTGACAGCAGCATTGCAATTGTTGCACAAAATAAAGAAGCAATCGGGAATATAGCCGATGAGATACAGAACGGAAGGTTTTCAAATCTTTTTGACTGCTTTGCAGTACTTGGTAACCGTGATAACCGAAAAAAACAAAAAGACGCATTGTCTGACAAATCAGATGAATATGAACTTGCAGATGATACTATCAGCAGCAAAGCAACAGACAATGTCCTGATGATAAAAAACTCATCTGAATGGAAATGCACCAAGGCACACCTCGAAGCTTTCCCGATCTTTACAAGCACGATCCATTCTCTTCATAAGATTTTTATTACAGGACAGACTGAAGGCTCAATTGACGTTCAGAATGATAATGCTATATGTCAGTTTGATTATGTTATAGTTGATGAAAGCTCACTGGTAAACGGCTCGCTTGGGCTTGCTGTAATGGCAAGGGCAAAAAGGCTGATAATTGTAGGCGATGACGATCAGCTTGCCCCTATAATAAGAGAGGAAGATGATCTTTCAGAGCTTAACAGATATTATCTGTCTCTTCTTAGCGATCAAAGAGATAAAAAGCTGTTCAGAACAAAATATATGCTGGGCTTTGAGCAAAAGCCCGACCGCAAAAATGCTCCCGAAGAGAAAAGCTTTATAAGGCTCTGTCTGGATATCTTTAATGAGGAAAATGCATACGCGGTTCCTGTTACAGTCCTGAATGAGCATTACAGGTGTCACCCTGCAATTTTTGGTTTCTGCCGTGAAAATATCTATCAGAATATTGATATGAAAATAGCCAGAAACGATAAAGGCTGTCCGATGCGAGTTCGCTGGTATGAAGGAAGCTATTTTGAAAGACAGGATAAGCAGAACAAGGATAAGATCGTATCAACGTACACAAACCGCAGGCAGATCAATATTTTTATGAATGAGGAGTGGCCTCTTCTTAAAGACAGATTTAAGAACTGCATTAAAGATAATAAACAGCTTCCGTCTGTATGCATTCTGTGTCCGTACAAAGACCCGATCAAAGATATCAAGGGTATGATAAGTAAAGATATAGAAAGTGATGATGACCTGAAAGGGGAGGTTGCTGTTTCGGGCGGTGAAGAGGCTGAAAACGATGCCGAAATATTCTGCCTGACTATACATAAATCTCAGGGCAAGGGTAAGGATATAGTATACCTGCTGACAGGAATGGACCTTATACCTGCAGATATTGACCCCGTGACAGGTGAATTTGAAGCAGCTCCAAAACCCTGGAATCAGAAACGCAGAATGATAAATGTGGCTGTTTCGAGAGCAAAAGAGGAATTTGTTCTTATTACATCTTCAAACTCTCTGCCTGTACAGTATCTTAGGGCGTATAACAAAAATGCCGGTAAAAATGATAAGGTGAATATATCCAAAGAACAGATAAAGCTTTGCAATAAGATAAAAAAAGAAATGAGCGAAGAGCTGTATATCCTGAGGCTTACAAGCTATATATATGAGCAGACAAAAGCCCGTGGCTTTTCTCAGTGGAACAAGAAAACAGGGAATATGTACGGCTTTATACGTTCAAAGTATCGTTCAGTATTTGATAGGGCAAGCTATGTAAGTACTCTGGACAGCAAAGCTTTTCAGAGTGAAAACAGTATCGGTACATTTCCCTCAGCTAATGAAATATTGATCTGGGAGAGCCTTATAAATGTGTTCGGAGAAGATGATTCTGATTTGCAAGAGCCGAAGCGCAATATTGGTTTTGAAAGCATAAGATTTAATAACGGATATATTCTTAGCCGTGAGGTGCCTCTGTTATTATTCAATTCAAGTGAAGAATGCAGTAATTTCAGCATTGATTTTGTTGTAAGCAGAGAAGTTCAGGCTTCCGATGGTGAAACAAAGTATAAGCTTCTGCTTGCTATTGAGATAGACGGCAATGTTCATCGCCGAAATTTAGAAAATGTTTCTCTGAGGTTCAGAAAGTATCTTGATGAGAACAAGAATAATTTCTTCATAGAACCATACAAGGATAAGGGTATAAATTTTTCAGAAATAGGCACAGATGAAAACCCTGATTCACAGCTGGAAGATAAAACCTATCTTCTTCGCATCTCTACAGAGGGCAATACTGTAAATGAAACTGAATTGATCAGACAGCTTGTTCTGGAAAATGACAACAGCGAAACAGAAATCTATTATTAAAAGCACATAGTCTATTAAAAGCACATAGTCCTGACGAAAAACTTTCCGTCAGGACTTTTCCTTTATGCATAAAAATTCCCCTGCCGTATGACAGGGGATTGAAATTACTTAGAAAGCTTGCTCTCTCTGTAAATAATGTCCTCTCTCTTAGGACCGTTTGAAACCATAGTGATCGGGAAGCCGATCTGCTCCTCTACAAAGTCTATGTAAGCCTTGCATTTCTCAGGAAGCTCATCATAGTTCCTGATACCGCTTATATCGCACTTCCAGCCCTCAAGTGTCTTGAGTACGGGCTTAGCCTTTTCAAGCTTAACAGTTGTCGGGAAATCCTTAGTAACTTCGCCGTCGATCTCATAGCCAACGCAAACAGGAATCTTATCAAGATATCCGAGTACATCAAGAACTGTGAAAGCAACATCAGTAGTTCCCTGAATACGGCAGCCGTATCTTGTAGCAACGCAGTCAAACCAGCCCATTCTTCTGGGTCTGCCTGTTGTAGCGCCGTACTCACCGCCGTTACCGCCTCTCCTTCTGAGCTCCTCAGCCTCATCGCCGAAGATCTCCGAAACGAAAGCACCTGCGCCGACTGCCGACGAATATGCCTTAACAACAGTCACGATCTTCTTGATCTCATAAGGCGGGATACCTGCGCCGATAGCACCGTATGCAGCCAGAGTAGACGAAGATGTTACCATAGGATAAATACCGTGATCGGGGTCTTTCAGAGAGCCGAGCTGACCCTCAAGAAGTATCTTCTTACCAAGCTTGATAGCATTCCAGAGATAAGCCGAAACATCGCAGACATAAGGCTCGATCATCTTCTTATACTCCATAAGAGTATTGAAGAGCTCGCCCTCATCAATTGCAGGCTTGTTATAAAGGTGCTTGAGAAGAATGTTCTTCATTTCAAGAACTCTGTGTATCTTTGTTTTGAGTACCTCTTCATCAAAGAGCTCCTGTACCTGAAAGCCTATCTTAGCATACTTATCCGAATAAAACGGAGCAATACCACTCTTAGTAGAGCCGAAGCTGGCCTTTCCCAGTCTCTCCTCCTCATACTGGTCGAACAGAACATGATAAGGCATAACTATCTGAGCTCTGTCAGATACAAGGAGCTTCGGAGCAGGAACGCCCTGCTTGACTATTGAATTATATTCATTAAAAAGCTTTGGGATATCAAGTGCAACACCGTTTCCGACGATGTTTACAGTGTTCTGCGAGAACACTCCCGAAGGAAGTGTGTGCAGAGCAAACTCGCCGTAATTGTTTACTATGCTGTGACCTGCATTTGCACCGCCCTGAAAGCGAATAACAATATCTGAATCCTGAGCGAGCATATCAGTGATCTTGCCCTTGCCCTCATCGCCCCAGTTTGCACCTACGATAGCACTAACCATTAACTTTTCCTCCTTAGATGATAAATGCCGTTTCATCGGCATAAAATATATTGTAAGCCTGAATGCTCACAATGAACAATTACAATTAATTATATCACGAAATTTCTTGTATGTAAACAGCTTTTGCGATTTTTAACACTTTCGCAACATTTATTTTCTTCAGTCATCTTCCAAATGTGCAAAATAACTATTGAAAAGCTGTGAAAAATATATTATAATATATCATAGTGTATTATGACTAAGGCAACACCGCACGACCCCTGTGCATCAGATGCGCCGTCCAGATTTTCGTCAGATTGCCTAAATTCGACGCAGGCTTGCTGACGCAA
>OCVV010258809.1_pt1 | contig 14099 bp, 14 predicted proteins | sample 1539721 | NCBI WGS metagenome assembly OCVV01 (sample SAMN02144230, study PRJEB22623) | gut metagenome | biome: sheep rumen | host: Ovis aries | place: New Zealand
TATTAAGCCAAATAAAATAATTATGAAATTTTACTTGATTTATTTATAGTTGGCTCATAATAGTTCTTTGTGTTTCATTTAATTTTTAAAGATTATAACTAATCGCAAAATTACTTTTTTTACGAACAGCTAAATAAATCATTAATTAATAGTTAGATATATTATATCATATTACCTATATAGTTGAGTGGTAATATATTTCGTTCAAGTGTTCAAGTCTGGAAATCATTTACGCTTACCCTGCAAATAATAAAAAATGAACTACTAAGTGTTCAAAATATAGAGTTCGATCCTATTCTAAGTATAAAAAAGACCTAATACTTATGGTATTAAGTCAGTTCTACTATAATTGTGGAGCCGAGGAGATTCGAACTCCTGTCTTAAATAACATCCTACCCACTTTCTACATGCTTATTACATATTTATAAAACATAAATCCTATGTACAAAACTTATGAGTTTTCCTTTATTGTCTTTTTGCAGTGTCTAAAGGGAACATTTGCAAGCATCCTCTCATCTGAACCAGATACTGCTATAAGAGGAATAAGCAGCACTAGTGCTTGGCTATACTAGCAAGCGTAAGCGTAATTGTTATTAGCTTTTATATTTAGGGTTGTAATTTAAAGTCTACCGACTGCATGCTTATGAATCACCCATTACCTAATCGATTCCATAACGACCCCATTTATATATTATCTAGAATTGAGTTTTTTAAGCCTCATTTCTTGATCTTTTTGTTTTAGTGATTCTCTTTTATCGAATAGCTTCTTTCCTTTACAAAGTCCTATTTCTACTTTGCATAAACCATTAGATAAATACATCTTTAATGGAATTAAAGTTACAGATTCTAGCTTTAATTTCATTGTCCATTTTCTTATCTCTTGTTTATGAAGAAGGAGTTTTCTATCTCTTAATTCATCATGATTATTGATGTTTCCTTCTTTGTATTTAGATATATGACAATTACAAAGAATACATTCACCTCTTTTGATTTGGGCATATGAATCATTGAGATTTACTTTGCCTTGTCTTATTGATTTAATCTCAGTTCCTTTAAGTTCAATACCAGCTTCTAAAGATTCTAGTACAAAATATTCATGATGTGCTTTTCTATTTGATGCGATTATTTTTATGCCCATAGTTAACTCCTTTTTCAAATAAAAAGACACTTTATTAAGAGTGTCCTAGAGAGCTACAGCTAAAACTGCGAATACTACGAATAATACTGCTATACCTAGAGTGATATAAGTCATTATGACTTCAAATCCTCTTGCTTTTTGGTTAGCGAATAATCCGCTCTTTTCACCAGTTAAAGTTTTGCTTGAATCCTGTTTAGAATCCTGTAGTAACACTATAACAATCATTAATATAGAGAATATTAATAATAAAACTTCTTTCCACGTGAATGCCATAATATTGCACCTCCTAGTGCGTCTTTTAATATTATATATTAAGAAAAACGCAAAAATCAAGTATTTTTTTAAGTAAATAATACAATTTATTGATATTTTTTATTTTAATCTAATTTAAAAGACATTTTATTTATGTTTATGAAGCAAATAATATATTAATTATCTAATATTTTCATCACAATATTTTCATTTTAATTTCTTATTTTCTATACATTTAAAAAAATGATATTTTATCAAAAACCCTCTATAACTTGCCACAGGAGGCATTTTTCAGGACTCTGTGGCACATTATAGTATGTTTTATATGTCATAACTTGCCACAGCGCTATTTTTACTTAATCTCAAATTCATTAAAATTTGTGTTGTTTTCTTTATAATAATTTACATATTTAAACAAAAATCATCATAATAAAAACTCTGCATTTTTAAGATATGGATAATCTTTAATACAGAGTTTTTTATATTAGAATAACTTGTCTATATTGTCACTATTTAAGTACAGTAACTTCTACTACATGTGGATTTAGTCCATTGTACCAGTAAGCGAAGCACTTAACATCAATATAGTCGCCAACTTTTAATTCTTTTACTGCTTTATATACATCAGAATCTTTATCTCTTAAATAAGATTCAACAGTGAATGTATATGTATTAGTTCCATCAGTAACATTGAAGTATAGATCGTCACCTTCTTGGCCTGAGTTATCGTGTTTATATAACCAAGCAGCTTCTTGTGTTTGTTCTTCTGCGTCTTTATAAGTAGATGCTACAACTTGTAATGATTTGAATTCTAATTTAGCGTTTTGATAGTTGATTAATTCATCTGTTCCAAGTAAATTTGTTCCATCTACATATTCAGATACATAATATGTGAAATAATCATATTCAAATGTTGCGCCAGCTGCGAATTCAACTTCTCCAGACCATGATGTTTTATAACCAGTGATAATGATTTTTATACCTTCATCTAAACAATTATATGTAGTTTCATCACAAGCTGCATTATAAGCTAAATATCCATTTCCGAGTGAATCTGCTAAATATAGAGTAGCTTTATTATCCCACCAAGATTGTTTATCTTGAACATATAAAGTCATAGTGAATTTAGTGTCTTCTTCTGCGTTAACCCATGCTTCATGCATCTTTGTAACATTATATACTTCTGTGATATGTGGATTTAATCCATTATACCAATATGCATAACCATATGAATCAACTACATCACCAATTTCTAATTCTTTTACAGCTTTATATACATCAGTATCTTTGCCTCTTAAATAAGATTCAACTGTGAGTGTATAAACATTTTTTCCATCAGTAACTTTATAATATAGGTCATCGCCTTCTTGGCCTGAGTTATCATGTCTATATAACCATGCAGCTTCTTGTTCAGCTCCTTCTGCGTCAGTATAAGTAGATGCGACAACTGTTAAATTAGATAATAATACTCTAGAGTTTTGATAAGTAATTAATTCTTCTGTACCCAATTCTCTATTGATATCAATATATCCACTAACACATTTACTATCTGGATCGCCAAATACGAATGTTGCGCCTTCAGCGAATTCAACCTCACCAGCCCATTCAGCTTTATAACCAGTTACGATTATTTGAGTACCTTCAGTTAATTTAGCGTAATCTTCTTCGCTACATACTGCATTATATGCGAATAATCCTAGTCCATCTTCTGATAGTAAATAAAGAGTTGCTTTATTTTTCCACCAAGATTGTTTGTCTTGTACATAACATACCATTGTATGTAATGTATCAACATCAGCTGCTAGCCAGTCTTCATAAGATGTATACTCTACTTCTGTAGTAACACTATCTGATGACTTATCAGTTGGTGCGTCAGTAGGCGCGTTAGTCTGCTTATCAGTTTCTGATGATTTAGGTTCATCTTTAGTTGTTGTTTCTTTAGTTGTAGTAGTTGTAGTTGCACAAGCTACTAAGCCAAAGAGAACAAAAAGTAATGCGATTGATAATAATACTTTTTTCATTTTCTTCTCCTATTGTATTTTTTTATTCTTTATTATTTCTATTAAATAATATATTCCTATTAATATCCAAGCTAGGATAAACACAATTATTATTATAACTGAAATTTTAGGAAGTGGACCAAGAGTTTTTTTAGAACGTTGAACTGAATTAGTAGTTGAATCTATTGTTTCTATTTGATCTAGTTTATATAGTTTTGATACACTATCAAACATTTCATCATAATCAACATTTTGATTCCTTCTTCTTGATTTAATCAAGTTCTCTATTAACTCTCCCGCAGCCTGTCTTAAGGCTGTAGAGCCATTAAATACAGGTGTTACGAATGTTTTATCAATATTTGCCAAAACTATCTTAGAAGCCTGAATTTTAGGTGCGTAATATTTATTCTTATCTACTACTTCTTCACCGTTAGAATTAGTATATTTATAGATATTACCTTCGTTATTTAAGTAATCTTGATATTCGTAAGAATTTAATGCTTTTTTAGTTACTGGAACATATCCTTCCGTCTGTGAATAATCAATCTGTGTTTTATTAGTTAATAGATACTGAGCAAATAGCCATGACGCTAATACTTCTTGATTATTCTCTTTATTGAATATGCATAATGATGGACCTTGAGAGATCATTTTAGGATTTGATAAATCAAATTGAGGAACTTCCATCACTTTCATTTCAAATGGGACAACCTGTTCAGCGTGCACATCTAACATCGGTGCGCTTGAACCCATCCATGTAGCCCCAGCTGTAGAATCTATTCCAAATATACAAGATCCAGTATTTAAGTAGTTACCAGGATAACTTGATATTGCGAATGTTGACATACCACGAATCGTCGCTAGTTCATCTATATAAGATAGAATATCTTTTGTAGTATCATTAAATATTAATATGTCACCATTATTAGTTGAATAATTTCCATTGATACTGATATCATCTGATTTTTGTCTCAACATCTGAATCATCATATTATCAGTTGATTTATAAATTAATGGGATCATAGTTTGTTTAGCTTCTTTGATTTCCATCTCTTTCTTGCATACTTTCCATATGTAATCCCAAGTTAATTTATCAGGAAGATTGTATTCTTCACCAAATTCATCTGCGATAGAATCAATTATAGTCTTATTCACATAACAAGCTTCACTGCTTCTCATAAATGGAATAAGATAAGTTGAACCATATAGTTTACATTCTTCCATAAATTTACCTATTAATTCTTCTTGTTTAACTGATTCATATAGAATTTTAGCGCCACCAAATCCATAATTATAATCTTCCATTAAATCATCAAGTTGAACTATAACATTGTTTCCTGTTAAATAAGTTGCGACATGATCTGGATATGATATACATACATTTGGAGTAGTATTAGTTGAAATATTAGTTATCACATCATTATAAATATCTTGATAATTAGTATAAGATTTCATAGTGACATGGATATTTGGATATATTTCTTCAAATGCGTTTATCGCTCTTTGATAAATATTCTTTTGTGTCGCATTTGAATCATTTTTAGCCCAGAAAGATATTTCATATTCTTTAGATGCGTCAAATTCACTAGGCAACTGGAACGCATCTATGTTGGATGCTTTATGACAGGATGATAGTGTGATTACTGGTAAAGATAATAAGAATACGAAGAATAAAATATATATAATCTTTTTCATATTCATCATCCTTTCGTACCGCTCTTAGATACACCAGACATAATCTGTTTTCTAAATATTAAGAAAAGGATTATTAATGGTAATGATATAGCGAATACTGCGGCCATCATCGCAGGAATATTATCTCTACCATATCCATTCTGTCTGATCTCTTGTATACCATTTGAAACAAGGTAATAATTCGGGTTATCAGTAATTAGTCTAGGCCACACATAACTATTCCAACATTCTATAATTTTAAGAATGATTATAGATACGATAGTTGGTCTAGATATAGGTATCATAACTTTCATTAAATATTTTATATCGCTTGTGCCATCTACTTTCGCCGCAAGATATAATGAATCAGGTATCTGCGCAAAGTTTTCTTTTAATAAATAAATATAGAATATTGATGTTATAGATGGAAGGATTAAACCTGTAAAGGTATTCCTTAAAGCTAAATTAGTGATTGTTGTATAATTTGTAATCACAACTAATTCATTTGGAATCATCATTAGAGATAAGAATAATGTGAATATTAGATTTTTTCCTCTAAAATTCACTCTCGCAAATGCGAAAGCTGCGAGTATTGTGATTACAACCATTAGCGATGTGGTGATTACCGCAAATATAATAGTGTTTAAGAAGTATTTCGCAAGTGGGACAGTCGTAAATGCGAACTGATAATTAAATAGAGTAGGGTTAATAGTAAATAGTTTTGGAACATATTCAGCGTTATATTGAGCTGATGATTTTAAAGATGTTAGAACCATATAGTAGAACGGAAATAGTACAATTATTCCCCATATAGCTAACATTATATATGTTAGAATTCTTAATATTTTCGTTCTAACTTTAGTTTCTTTTTCTATTTTTAAATAATCTTTCTTCTCTTTCATATTAACCTCTAACTATAGTGAACATGTTTCTTCTGAATGAGAAGATTTATTACTGTGATAGTTAATACTATCATAAATAGAATAATTGCGGCGCTAGATGCATATGATGGATATCCGCCACTTGATCCATATAACATATCATAGATATATCCAACTATCGTATTCATTCCTGCGGCGTTTAAGTTTACGCCAAATAGCGCTACCGCATCAGAATATTCTTTAAATGCACCAATAAATCCTGTGATTATTAGATAAAATAACATTGGAGATATCATTGGAACTGTAATCTTATAAAATATTCTAAATCTAGATGTTCCATCTACTTTAGCGGCGTCATAATAATCTTTTTTAACACTCGCTAGAGCGCTCGTTAATATCAGTATCTTAAAAGGCATTACTATCCAGATGATATATGTACATAATACAAACATTTTAGCCCAGTGTGGTCCATCAATGAAATCAACTGGGGTAAATCCTAAAAAGCTTATTAACATATTCATTAAGCCAAGTGAATAGTCAGTCTTATCAAACATTATCATAAATACTAATCCAACCGCTAATGTATTAGTAACATAAGGCAAGAAATAGATAGTTTGAAATAACTTCTTAAGTGGTTTAATAGAATTTAAACCTAGAGATATTAATAAAGCTATACCAGTCGATAATGGAACAGTGATTATTACCATTATAAATGTATTAGATAAGGCTCTAATAAAATATTGATCATGTAAAACATATTGGTAGTTATAAAGCCCAATACCATATTTAGTTTGTTGGACGAAGTTATATCCTTCTTCAAATGAATAGATAAATACATCTATTAAAGGATATATCAAAAATACGCCAAGAAACAATATGGCTGGAAGCAAATATAACCAACCTTTATAGTTTACCTTTTCTAAGGGACTCTTTTGGCTCATTTATATTCCCCCTACTTATTTTTATTTCTTATTGTTGATACTAAGTTCTTAATTATATCTATATTCATATAAAGAGTATCTTCAGTGATATTCTTCTTCTTTAATTCTTCTATGATAACAGGTTTTGATTCTTTAGGGATAATGATAGTTTCAACTACTGAACTAAAATCTATATTTGAATTCTTACATATTTCTTCAAAACAAGATTCATCATTTCCCCATAAAAGGAATAGTCCTTTCTGCATATATAACCTATCAAACTGTTGAGTCGCATCAACAAATATAGGCATATCTAATTGTTCATTCGCTACATTTGATGTTTCTTTATCGATGTAGCGCTGAAGCCATTCATATAATAGTTTATTGTTTCTTGTGACTTGGCTAGATTGTCTATTCTGTTCTTTAAGTAATCTTTCATATTTACTCTTATTGAAAATGAATACTTTTCCATCATAATCTACATGATTAGGGTGTCTATCAGTGCACGCAAAGAATAAGGCTACATCATATGAATAAGAAAAATCTAACATTCTTGTAGGAAGATGAAAATGTTGCGCAATTTCTACACAGGTTAATTCATCAAATCCAAATATCTTTTTTAGTTCATCAACGAATTCAAACATTTGAGTGTCTGCTTCATTGATGTGTTCACCTCTTAGTCCTGATGGGATTAAAACGTATTTAGAGAATGCTTGACCACGAAACACATATTGATCTCCTCTTCCATCAAGCGCGTTCATATACTCAGAATAATTATTAGCGATTTTTGATTGTTTCATATTATTCTATTTTAACCTCATATTTTGTTACGTTAAGAACTGTTTCACCATCAATCTGTAAAGCTGTAGGAGTATCAAATTCTACTACTACATGTTTACAAGTTTTATAAGTATAAATCTTATTATATTTAACGTGAGTACCTTTAAATATCTTAAGGAATAAAGATAAAATTCTTAATCTAGATGCGTCATGAACAATTGCGAATGTTACAGTTTTGTCTTTATTAAACCTATCCTGCATCGGAGTGATCATCATTCCTCCACCATAGAATTTTCCTTTCATTGTAGGCGCCAGCAACACTTTTTTATATGTTGATTCAACACCATCAACTATTACTTTAGCGTTAGGAAATTTATATTTTCCAAGTAGACCTCCTAGCGCAATAGTTGTATAATTAACTTTTTTATTCTTTCTAGTTAATTCATCCGCTACTTCGCAAGCGTATCCATCAATTCCATAACCTATTCCATTTATGAATCTTCTTTTTAATCCGTTAACGTAGACTATAGGTAAATCTTTGATACAATCATTTAGATAAACGATATTTTTATCCGCATATTCTTTCATATCGTTCACAAAATCATTTCCTGTTCCTGCGGCGTAAAAATAACATGCACAAGGTAGAGTCAATCCATCTACATAATTTATGAAATGATTTAAAGTTCCATCTCCTCCAACTAAATAAACTTTATCATCTGATTTAATTTTATTAAAAAGTTCATCATAGTTTAATCCTATACAATCAAGAAAAGTTGAATCGATAGGGAATTCATTTTTTAATCCTTCCATAAATTTGGAATCTTTTATGTATTTTGATTTAGTGTTATAAATTACGTATATCATGACGCTCCTAAAAAAGTACTATTTATATTTTTTGCCTGAATAAGTGTTTATAGAATTTAGGTCTGATTCTATTCTTAATAATTCATTATATTTAGATATTGATTCATTATGTTCTAAAGAACCAAAATCAATTAAATTCGCATTTAATCCAACTGATAAATCGGATAGTAAAGTCGATTCGATTTCACCAAGTGATGATTCAATTATCAATATAAAGCCAAAGCTATTAAGGGCTTTATATGTTTCAATAAAATCTGTCAAAGTAGCGAATTTAGATAATTTGAGGATATAGGTATTAGTGTATCTATCTTTAGATAGTTTTTCTATTTTCTTTAAGTCATAATATGGATTAATATCTATAGGTAATAATGTTTTAGATCCAATTCTTTTATATAGTTTTTTATAGTCTTCAGTTATAGAATCTATAAATACATTCTTTATTAAACCGATATTATTTTGTTTTACTAATTTATCGATATAATCAATATATTGGATATTAGTTAGTTCTTTACCATCAATTTTATATGTTTTTGTTTCATTATTATAATAATTAGATGGGTTTAATTCTAAGTAGATTGTAAAATCTGATTGATTAAAACCTGTTATTGATATAGCGGAATTAATTCTATCAAATAGTTCTTTAGTAGAATTAAATTTTAAAGAATTAGAGTCTCTATTAGTCATTAAAGCATTAACACTATAGATATTATATCTAATTTTAGATACAGCTTTTAACGCATCTTTAAATGTGTCAAAATTAAGTGGAACAATTGATACTTTCTTTATTAAATCGATTGGGTCAATCATTAAATCAAATATAGTTGTAGGAATCTTATTAGATTTCATTCCCCCATAATATCTATATAGATTGAGTTTAGAATATGATGATGCGGCAATAGAGGACGCAAGTGATACAGCCATCATCGAATTAATTCCAAGTTTAGATTTATTTAGTGATGGATCAATCTTATTCATTTTTGAATCAATCTTTAGTTGATCTCTTACATCTTCACCAATTAAGGCTTTAGATATCATCTTGTTGATAGATTCAATCGCTTTTGTTACACCTAAAGAATCTTTATCTCTAAATTCCATTAGATTCTTCACATCATATTCTGAAGGAACTTGAACTCTAGAAAAGATATTTGATTCAGTAAAAAGTTCCACTTCTACTGTTGGAATTCCTCTTGAATCTAATACTTCTCTTGCGTATATTTCTGTGATATAAGGCATTATTCCCTCCTTGTCACTTTATAACTTTGAGATATTCCTACTATCATTATTAGTATTTCGATTATCAGTAGTAGAATATTGATTAATGGTTCAAATATACCATCAACAGATAAGCTAAAATTAGTAAAATATCCAAGTATTTCATTAATAAAATAAATAGGTATTGATAATATAACGTCTTTAATAGGGAATCCTAAAGTTAATAATAATATAAAATAGAATACAAATTGGCTTAGTATATACATAAGTCCAGTTAGAATAGGTAAATAGATAGATACAAAATTACCTCTTACATCTACATTTCTAATTATCTGTCTAGTTATATATACAGATATTAGATAGTAGACAATTACAGATAGGAAATCAAATCCTACAAATCTTCTAAGAAAATAACTAACTCCACCTATGATAACTGCGCCTAATAGATATAATAATAAGCCCATAAATATAACATATAAATAATCTCTTATTCTACTTCTCATCATAATGACCTGCTTTATATATTTTTGTGAGGCTTTTAAGTATTAATAGAACGATCATAGAATAAACTATCGTTAGGAATGGGACACTAATTAATCTCATCGACCATAAAGATATATAATTAGTTCCATAAAGAATATGGACCCATAAAGGTGTTAATAATAGTGATACAACAATCTGGTAAATTTGGAAACCTAGATTGACTGCGTTTACATCTTCGTTTTTAGGTAGGACAAGCGAATACATTATAAACATTAAATTAAACGCTATTCCTAAAGAAGATATAATTAACGCAACATTGTTTAAATCATATTTAGATTCTAGTCCAAATTTATTAAAGAAATATATGAATACAGGAATAGTAATTATAGTTAATAATGATTCAATTACTAGAATAATTATTCTTCCTTTTTTAGTTGATAACTGATTTTTAAAATGTAAAACTAGGCCTAATATCAATCCAGAGAGTAATGCGTTTAGTGTGAATCCAATATTAAATGGACTTGATGTTCCTCCAAGTAACCAGCCTAAAACATCTATTATTACAGCGCTTATTGTAGAGTATATGAATCCACAATAATAAGCAATAAAGAATATAGGTATTACACCTAAAGATATAGTGAATATAGTATTTGAAGGCGGAATCCTAATAGATACAAATTCATTTAGCACAATAGACATAGCGGATAGGATTGCGGCCAAAATAAGTTTTCTTAATTTCATTTGAGCACACTCCAATCAATTGGTTCTATTTCATTATTCATTAAAAATTTATTCGCTTTAGAAAAAGGTTTTGAGCCAAAGAAACCGTTATAAGCTGATAATGGAGATGGATGAACAGTCTCTATTATAAAGTGCTTCGGGTTAGTTATTAATGCCTTTTTCTTTCTAGCGTTTGAACCAAACAATATAAATACTACTGGTTCATTTTTGTTGTTTATTATTTTTATTACTTCATCAGTAAATATTTCCCAACCTTTATTATAATGGCTTAAAGGCTGATTCTTTAAGACAGTTAAGGTAGTATTAAGAAGAAATACTCCTTCTTTTGCGATAGGTGTTAGATCACCTGTATTAGGTATATCAATCCCTATATCATCATGAAGTTCTTTATAGATATTAACTAGTGATGGAGGAATCTTTATACCTTTGGGCACACTAAAAGATAGCCCCATTGCTTCAAATTCATTATGATATGGATCTTGGCCTAAAATAACCACCTTAATATTTTTATAATCTGTATATTTAAATGCGTTAAATATATCATCCATTTTTGGGTAGACTATTTTAGTTTTATATTCATTATCAATAAATTCTTCTAATGATTTAAAGTAAGGCTTATTAAATTCAGTTTTTAGAAGTTCATCCCATGAATTATTGATTGTTTTATTCATTGTCTTTAGTCTTATTAGTATTATGGATACAGCTTATTGAACAAGTTGAACAATTACCATCTGTATCCTCACATCCTTCTGGTTTTTTAGTCTTTAAGTTAATTATAGTAACTAAAAAGAATACAATAACTACCGCAATGATAATCAATACTTTAGTCATGGTGCTGACTAAAAATAGATTAAGCATTAGTGTCCTTTACCACATTAACAATATTTAATACATCTTCTTTTATTTTATTTATTAAAGATTTTGTCTCTTCTAAAGTTGTGCCTTTAGATGAGAAATAAATCTTAAGTTTTGGTTCTGTCCCACTAGGGCGAAGCACTACCCATTGGTTATTATCTAGAATAAATTTCACGACGTCACTAACTGGAAGTGTTAATTTTTGAACCGTTTTCTTTTGAACTTGAGTTCTCTTTCTAGATAGATAATCTTCTTTAATTAATACATCTACTCCACCAAGTTTACTTATATGAGCTGTTCTAAAGTAGTTAGTGATTTTAGACATAGTGTCTTTACCATTAACGCCTTCAAACATAATTGATATAGTTTCTTCGATGAAATACCCATATTTTTTATAGATATCTTCAAGCACATCTACTAATGTTTTATTATCATTAACTAGATAATAGTTAGCCATTTCAGTAATTAACAATAATGATTGGATTGAGTCCTTATCTCTAGCGTATGTTTTAATTAAATATCCATATGATTCTTCAAAACCAAATAAGTATTCATAATCAGTCTTTTCAAGTAGATTTACTTGTTCACCAATGAACTTAAAACCAGTTAAAGTTGAGAATGTATTATATCCATAGCTCCTAGCGATTTCGCTACCTAGTTCACTAGTCACAATTGTGTTAAATACTTTGCCTTTCTTTGGTAAAGTACCCAGTTCTTTTCTTCTTGAAAGGATGTAGTTAATTAGTAAAGCACCAGTTTGGTTACCAGTTAAATAGTGGTATTCACCATTATGTTTAACTCCTATTCCAACTCTATCTGCGTCTGGGTCAGTTGCGATCAAGAGGTCTGCGTCTATCTTTTTACCATAGATTGTTGCGAGCTTAAACGCATTTGGGTCTTCTGGATTTGGAAGAGTGACTGTTTTAAAATATGGATCATGTTCCATCTGTTCTTTAACGAATGTCGCATCATAACCACATTCCGCTAATATCCTTTTAGCGGTTTCAGCTCCAGTTCCATGTAGTGGACTATATACTAATTTAATCTTATGTGGAGTATCGAGAGATAATTGAACAGTTTTTGCGGCTTCTATAAACGCATCATCAGTGTCCTTATCAAGTATTTTATATAATCCCATAAGTTTCATTTTATCGATATCTAGATATGGGATACTAAAAATATCATCAACCTTTTCTATTTCTATAGTGACTAATTTAGCTAAATCAGGAGTATATTGACATCCTGTTTCATCATATATCTTATATCCATTATATTTAGATGGATTATGAGATGCGGTAATCATAATACCCGCAATACAGTTTAAGTATCTAACACTAAAAGATAATTCTGGAGTAGTTCTTAATGAATCAAACATATAAGTTTTAATTCCGAACGCAGATAAAACTTTACATGATTCAACCGCAAATTCTCTAGAATTTAATCTATTATCATGAGATACAACAACACCTCTAGATATTTCATCTTTATATTTAGATACTAAGTATTTACCAAAGCCATAGTTAGCTTTTCTTAAAGTGTAGATGTTCATTCTATTAGATCCAACACCCATCACTCCTCTAATACCACCAGTTCCAAACTCTAGATCGCCATTAAATGCGTCAAGAAGTTCATCACCTTTTAATTTATCAAGTTCTTTTTTTAATTCAGGATCCTTTAAAGCCTGATTCTTCCATAATTCTAAATTAGTCATACTTTCTCCATTATTTTAAATATTTTATAATCAACATTACTATAGTTACTACTACAATTATCAACAACATAAATAAAGTGTGTTTTAAAGAACCTTTAAGCGCATCTTTTAGCCCTCCAAATGTTATTGATTTTTTATTTAACCATAAACTGATTTTTCCTTTATTAGATAGATCTATTTCTTCACTATCTTTATCTAATGTAAGTATATCAGTTACATAATATTTTGAATTATTTAATTCTACCTTAACTGATGACTCCATTAGTTTTAGTATTTCATCATTAGTTTTATTTCTTAAATCTGTATCTTTAAATTTAAAATCTTCTAAAGGTACATCATAATCCATAAATGTGACTTTTAAACCAAATTGTTTAGTAGACTTAGTTAGATAATCATTTGCGTTAGTTGTGATTATCGCTCTTTCTAAAACACATCTTTTTTCTTCTAATTTGATATATAGTGGGTATTCACCATTAAATCCTGTTTCTTTTAGTTTTAAATCGATAACACCAGAAATATTATCTATTATATCCATCATAGTTTCTCTATAAAAATCAATATAAGGATTTAGATAATCAACTATATAAT
>OCVV010877917.1_pt1 | contig 14096 bp, 17 predicted proteins | sample 1539721 | NCBI WGS metagenome assembly OCVV01 (sample SAMN02144230, study PRJEB22623) | gut metagenome | biome: sheep rumen | host: Ovis aries | place: New Zealand
TATATTTTATACATTATTTTAGAAAAATGACACTAAAAGAAAAAGAGCCTAACTCGTAAATCAATTAACGAGTGTGCGGCTCTAATTTATCAATTATCTCTATCATTGTGATACTCATTAAATCATCATCTCCATTAAGTGGTTTAATAATCATGCGATAATTAGCACTTAATGATATTCCAAACATTCCTTTATATTTTCCACTAAGCTTATGTCTGAGTGTTGGCGGAGCATTCGGAACTAATGATAAGTTATCCATAAAAAGAAAGAATAGAAAGTGAATGAATGATATTCTCATATAACCGACCATATTGTCTTTTAATAGTTCTTTCATTTTCTAATTTTTCTCGATAGATTTAGAATATCTTATTATCATGAGTTTAGTTTATCATATATTAGTCAATATATCAACTTTATTTCTTATTAGGTAATACTTTTTTAGGATTGACATAGTTTTAATTATATATTATAGTATATACTATGAAAAATTTATTATTTATTCCAGTATTTAAAACAAAAAGAACAACAGAAAAGTATATAATTGAAAAATTATCAAATCTTTTTAGTGATAACTTTTTCCCACTTATTGAATGGACCAAGGATCATAATGACTCTAGTGTTAAAAAATATAATTCACTATTAAAAAACCTTTTTCATTTAGAATCATATTTTAGAAAATCCAGCATTCCATTTGAAGAAATAATTGATAAAACAATTAAATTAAGAAAAAATAATAGGATTATTCCTTGTTTAAAAATATTACCAAATGAATGTAAAAAAGAATATAATTTAATATCTAATTTCATTAAGAACGAGAAGAAAAAAGGATTAATTTCTTTAAATATATCTATAGAAAATGATATTAATACAATTATTCAAATTGGTAATGAATTATCTAAAGATGATTATCTAATTATTGATATTGGAAATAATAACATTAATTACATTAAATCATTAAAACTTATAAAAGACGCAGTAACAAATAACACACAGATTATTATTCTATCTGAAGAAAGAAATACGACTTTAAATGATAATATTTATTCTAATTTTGGATATAATGATGGATTATTTGATTTTTCTACATTAGATTTAATTAGAAATAATAAATTTGATTTTAATGGTTTCGCAAGTTATTGTACACTAAAAAATGATTTAACTGGAGATGATCAAAAAGTCACTAAATCATATGCAACTATATTTTTATATGATTATTATAAAAATGATATTTTTACAATAAGAACAAATGAATCTAATAATATATCTACTTCTTACATTAACTTAACAAACTATATAATCAATAGTTCTGATATAAAAAATACAATTAACTCAATAATCAAAAAATCACAACTAGCTAAAGAAGTTTTTAATGATATTTGTTCAAAAGAAAAAGGAGCTGTAACAAAATATCAAGAATTATCAGCACTTAACTATATTGAATCTGTAATTTATATATTAAATTCAAATTAGCAACCATAAATAAATAAGCGAAGACGGGCAAACCATCTTCGCTTATTTATATCATTATTAATAGGCTCTATAAAATCAGTTATCTATACTTAAAAGAAAAAGAGATAGAAAGTGTTTCCCTGAACACGAACGAACTCATTTCCGGATTTAGCTCATCGTGAAACAGATGATATAAAGAGTTATCTATTGCTTTGCTCATTCGATTCCTTTCCTCACCTTGGCAATCTCATCATCGATTTCCTCCATAGTCATATCCGCCGTCCCGTTTTCAACGGCTTTCTTGCGGATATCATTGAAAACCCTAAGTGCGTTTTCCTTGCTGTAGAGGTCGCTGGCGGATAGTTCAAAGGGGATTCTCTTCTCCTTCACTGCAGCTCTTGCGAAGATATTGATCGCGGTCGACATGCTCATGCCTAGATTATTACAAAGTGTTTCGAATTCCATTTTCAAATTCTCGTCCATTCTGACACTGAAAGTTGCTTGTGCCATATTGCCACCTCCTTGTTTACTAATAATATAAGCTAAGGTGTTCATTTTCTCAACTATTTGAACCTATTTGATTCATTTTTTGTTTCATCATCAATAGATTTGGTGCACTTTTGAACGATATTATTTCCTAATTCTATTCCTTTATCTATCATAGATTACAATAAATTCGTCTAAATGTTTTTCAGTAATTTGTTTATACTATATTATATTTAGATAAATGAGAAATAATGTTTCTTTTTACGAAGATCTCTTCTGTTGGACCTTCGCATAATATATAGAGTCTAGCCATCAAGGACGGCCTCCTAGAATATTCTTTTTCCAAAGTTCTCCAAGAGTATAGTCATCATCTAACCATTCTTTTAATTCTTTTTCACTAAATCTTTTAAACACAGATCCTTCTTGTTCATTTCTATCTACAACAATAATATTTTCAGGTTCAAACTCATTTAATAATTCCACAGATTGTGTTCCAATTATTATTTGTTTATTTAAAGATGCTTGTTTTATTAATTCAGATAGAATTGTAACAACATAAGGATGAAGCCCTAATTCTGGTTCATCAAGTATTATTGTTGCTGGTTGAAGTTCTGATGGCTGCAATAATAAAGTTGCTAAACATATGAATCTTAAAGTCCCATCAGAAAATTGATTAGCATTAAATATATCATCACTATCATTTTGCTTCCATCTTAATATAATGTCACCATTATTTAATGGATTTAAATAAAAGTCTTCAAAATAAGGTGCTACAAGTTTCACATATTCAATAATACTAATATAATTAGCTGGATATTCTTCTTTTAACCTATATAAAAAAGCAGCTAAATTACCAGCGTCTTTTTGAAGTTCAGCATTATTTAAAATATTAGTTGTTTGTTTCACTCTTGCTGAATCACTTGTATCATGAAAATGGAAAACACGCCAAGCTTGATCTTGCAAAACAGGTTTAACAAAAGCGTCAATATTATTATATACTCCATTGTTCCATTGTGACTCTCTATATCCACCGCCAACATATGATTTTGATTCAAAGAATCCATCATAATTAAAATGTTCACTTTCAAAAATCAAAGTATTATCATCAGTTGGAACAAGTGTAAAATCATAACTATTATTGCTAAAGAAAAACTCAAATCTAATTTTTTCAGTTGCTTTTCTTCCATTATACATTAAAGCATTAGCTCCACCGCTTTTTAATACATAAGTTTGAAACTTCTTTTCTATTATTTCTTTAAGCATATTGAAAGCAGAAATAAAATTTGACTTACCTGCTCCATTTGCACCTATAAGCAAATTTATATTTCCTAATTTTAATTCACATTCTTTAAAAGATTTAAAACCACTGATTTTAATCTTTTTTAATTGCTTATTATTAGCCATATACGCTCCTTTCTTATGTAATAATTATAGCATTTCTTCATAAAGAAATCTAAACTCATTAGAAGATAACTCATTCACAAAGAATGTATAATTATTTATCATATAATACATTAGCACTCTCTTTTGCATATAGGTAGCTATTCATAATGGAGTCTGCGAAACATAGTTATGAATAGCTACCTATATGTTCATATTTTCTAATATAATTATACCATTATGAATATAGTTTAGACATAAGGTGAATAATATACCGCAAATACATCATCAATAGATTTTGTACACTTTTGAACAATATAATTCCCAAATTCTATTCCTTTATCTATCATAGACTTAATCGCAGAGTCAAAGCCATCATAGTATCCTTGGACACTACAATCATAGATTACAACATATTCATCTAAATGATTTTCGGTAATTTGTTTATAATTATCTTTAAAAAAGATGTAATTTTTATCCTTAATATTATCAATACTCATAATATCCTAAATATAGTTTTAATCAGATAAATAATAATTTTATAAATCTATCCTATTTTAATTCGGTTTCATTCATAGTAACGCATTTAGTGTTTTGAATTAGCAATAGGACATTATTGCAAATTTTCTATACTTAATTTCTTCTCGTTACTATAAAAATATAATTGAAAAATATCTGTAACAGTTTTTTCTTCATCTAATGGTTTTAGTTCATTTTCTAAGCTATTTATAATATCACTAGATGTTTTATCTAAATCAATATCCAACGGAAATGCAGGATTAACATAAATATCCATTCGTTTTTTACCTCACACTATTTGATTCAAAATAATTGTTTCCTAAACTATTTGCGATTACTTTGTTGACATTAGTTCCTTTACCACATATTTGCATACAATGATATATGCTTAATACCATATCTTGAATACTTGAATCACTTTCAAGCAGTTCAATTTTTAGACCAAAATCTATACATTCATTTATACTAAAATGTTTTGAATGTGACCCAGTATTAACATTCAATTTTTTTGTTATTTTTGAAGCCTTATTCAAAGCATCTTCTTCACTGAAAACATATAATCTTTCAACCATTGTTTGACTAACCTTGACGATAATTCAATTGCATCCAGAACTGTATAATAAAAAGCAGGATTGTATTTAGATAAAATAATTTGCCAATTTCTAAATGAATTTGGATTTTATTCTAAATCTTTTTTAGCGTCTTCAAATTCTTTTTTATAGTTAATAAATGGAATATTTGCATTTTTAATGTTTATTGCATGATCTTACATATATTATGCATTCAAATATGTAGGAATTGATTTTTTATCATCACGGAAATATGAGTTTTTTATTTTTTTGATAATACCATTTCTATTATCTTTTGGATGTTTTTTTAATTCAATACAACTCGAAGAAAAAATATTATACTAGTACACCATTAATAACATTTGCAAAAACTAATCTATCATTTTATCATCGACCCTGATAACTCTATTAATAGTGCTTCCATAAAGAGCATTATAGTTTTCATCACTCATAGTATAATAAAATGATTCCTTTTTTAATGTCATAATATCAACGTTCAACATTTCTACCACAAGTTTAAATGGAATATATGGTTTACCAACTTTACATAAAGAAATAAATTTTTTAAGCATATAGTTACAATAATTGATCTTAAGATTATTTAATCCTGATATAACAACTAAAGGAATATCAGAAAATGTTAACTTAGAAAACATTTGTATTAAACAATTAGCATCTATCGAATTATTTATTAACTTTCCAATCTTATTTAATAATCTATTAAAATGAAATAAGCTAATTTGTTCATCAATGATAATTGGAAAATCTATAAGTAGATTTGTTTCAGAATCTTTTTCAAAAAAATCATATATTTTATTAATATTATTGTTATTTTCATGAAAAGAATTTACTAAGCAACAAAACAAAGAATACTTAATGATACTATTGTATATATTACGAAGTACAATTTCTACATTCTTATAATTTTTATTGAAATCATCAAAAGTAATGATATTGTAGTTGAGGTCAACAATCTTTATTTTATTATCATCAATAAATTTAAAAACCTTATCAGCAAATTGATTCCTAACAGATAGTATTTCAAATAAAGAAAAACAAGTTATTGCAAAATTCTCATTTTGAATATTACCATTGTTTAAAAATGATATAAAAGTATCAGTAGATAAAATTTTTTCTTTTTTTAAATCTTTTTGTCTGAAAATAATTTTTTGTTCATAAATATCCAAATCAGTAGCAAAATAACCTGCTTCCATCCACGCTTTCGAAATAGAATGATTTGTCGTATTGGCAAAATAAGCTCTATGTTTTTTTGCTGATTCAGGCAATGGAAATCCAATTATTGCCTCCATTTCATCAAAAGTCAGTGTAATCTCATTCTTACCACTAGTTATTAAGTAATCTTTTAAATTGGCAAATTTATTCATATTAAACCTCCTCGTATAATAATTTGCCATATAATTTATTGTTTTGCAATAGTTTTGTTACTTTTGTTACTTTTATAATTACTTTTTTGTTTTTAATATAAAATATTGATAACAAGCTTTTTTATTTTGAATGCTATTTCATAAAAAGGTTGTACCTTAATTTTTTTAATCTTCTATACAACTAATACAAAAGATTTGTAAAAAGTTTATCTATTCATAGAGGTGGGTTAACTTTAGTTAATCCACTACTATTAAAAGATAAATTAATCTCTTCTAAATAAATCTCTTGTATATACTTTATTTTCTAGATCATCTAATAAAATATCGTATCTATTGGCTATAATGCAGTTACAACTCTTGAGTTCTCCTACATCAACTATTTTAGAACCAAAGAATTCTGAACCTAGCTCAAGAGTTGGTTCTATATAACTATTTTTACACTTTCAATTTAATATGCTTCATTCGCATTAAGTATTATTAGATACAATATATGTAGCCATTGCTTTCAAAGTAGGCGCGTAATGGTTAATAAACTCTTCAGTATATTGAAATGGATAACCATCGCCAAATTTTTCATTACCATTTTCATATATATAACGCCATTTTGTATATCCATCACCTATTATAGATAACAGATGTTCTAATGTATAATCGTTTGAATGATAAGCGGATTTCAATTTTTCCTTTTCTTCTTCTTTTAAAAGATTATATAAACAATGCAAGTCATGTCTATCTTTTCCTTCTAATTCTTTAATCTTATCTCCAACAATTATTTTGAAATATAGTTCACAAGCAAATAATCCATTTACAAAGCCTGGAATAGCATAAATTCTGTCTTTTTTAAGTGCAAAGCAAGCCAAACTGGTCTCATAGAACTCGTTAGCAATTTCTATTTGAGTAATCTTACTTCCACGTAAATACTTCATATTCTCCTTAATACAATCTATTAACTACTTTTCTATAAACTCTTTAAAAATAGGTTTTTGTATATACGCTATTTTACATCATTTAATAATTCATCATATCTATTAGCGATAATAACTTATGTTTAATTGGAAAGCAGTGCTATTGACAATTTAATATTTTTAGCATCTTAAAGAACGAACTTAGTGTAGTCCTTTTTAACTAATGTTTAAACTATCGAGAATTTTGCAAACTACTTCTGATGGATTGTTATCGTATTCGATATATGCTACTCCATCAATGTCAGTTGCTATTTTGCATCCTTTTTCTGCTAATACAACAATATCTTTTCTATCTAACATATTTAAAAAGTATCCAAACTCAATCAAAACATTTGGCCTAGCCTGATAATATTCTAAATCATCTTTTTGAACAAAATCATCTTTTGTCATCAATATTATTGCTTTCATACATTTGTTTGCATATTTTTCAAATTTATCAAATAATGTTATTCCACTATCATTCATGTCTGACAATAATATTGGATTATATTTAATTCTCTTTAGAGCTTTATTTAAATATGTTTTTAATTTAAAATCATGCCCATGGACAATAAAAACCGCTTTATCCTCCGGATTTCTTTTTATTTTTCCTAATAGGCTAGAACAAATGAATGAAAATTCATTTAATTGTGCATTAATATCATTTATATAATTACAAAACACCCGTTTAGAGACGTCAGTTAATTGAATAGCTACAGGGGAGTAACCGACATAGTCATTCATTTTTGCTATTAATTCTTTGTTCAAAGAAACATACTCATAAAACCCATTTGACCATTTTATTAACTCTGAATCGTTAACATTGAAAATTGTATTTAATATAAACACAATTTTTCCGTAATTACAGTCAATTTTATTTATAGAACTATTTAAAAACGTATATGCACTTTCGCTTGAAAAACAAAAATTATTTGGTGTTTTAATATAACAGTCTTTTATTAACTCAAATATTTCATTTTTATAGTTATGGTAAATACGTTTTTTCTTCATACAATTATTTCTCTATACGCTATTGATTATTCTACTCTCCAAATTCCCTTAAGCTTATCTTAAAAAAAGATGAATTATATCCTTATTTCTAATTTAAATGTATCAGCATTATTAATTGACGCATTTCCTATTTGCATCAATACTAATTACATATGATTATCAAAATCATATATTTCTAGTAGTGCTTTCTCCATAGCAAACTCTTCAAATAAAAAAATAATCTAATTCTTCAATTAGTTAAGTATGCTTAACATCAATCGAAGTGTTTAGTTTTTTTAGTATGCATTGGTTCTCCAACCTTTTATAAAACATATACATAGTTTTCTAAAAAATGTTTATCTATTCATAGAGGTGGGTTAACCTTTGCTAACCCACTACTATCAAGAGATAAATTAATCTCTTCTAAATAAATCTCTTGTATATACTTTATTCTCTACATCATCTAAACAGCTATCATATCTGTTAGCGATGATCGCTTGAGATTGCTTCTTGAATTCATTTAGGTCATTAACCACAACTGAACCAAAGAATTCATCTCCATCAGGTAATGTTGGTTCAAAGATAATGACTTTAACACCTTTAGCTTTAATTCTCTTCATAACGCCTTGAATAGATGATGCTCTAAAATTGTCACTATTAGACTTCATAGTAAGTCTATATACACCTACTATAATATCACTTGCTTTATCTTCACTAAATCCAGCAATCTGTAGAACTCTATCAGCAATAAAGTCTTTTCTTGTTCTATTAGATTCAACGATTGCTGATATTAGATTTTCAGGTACATGTTCAAAGTTTGCTTTTAATTGCTTTGTATCTTTAGGTAAACAATACCCTCCATATCCAAATGAAGGATTGTTGTAATGTGTTCCTATTCTAGGGTCTAAACATACACCATTAATAATATCTTGTGTATTTAGTCCTTTGCTTTCAGCATAAGTATCTAATTCATTGAAATAAGATACTCTTAATGCTAGATAAGTATTTGCAAATAATTTAACTGCTTCTGCTTCTGTTAATCCCATATATAGAATAGGTACATCTTTCTTAACAGCGCCTTCCTTCAATAGATTAGCAAATACTTCTGCTTTATCTCTTTGTTCCATTTCACATCCAACTATTATTCTAGATGGATATAGATTATCTTCTAATGCTTTAGATTCTCTTAAGAATTTAGGACTAAATAATATATTATTAGTTTTATACTTTTCTCTAATTAATTTAGTATATCCAACAGGAATAGTTGATTTAATTACCATTATCGCATTCTTATTTACTGATAATACTAATTCAATTACTTGTTCAACATATTTAGTATCAAAGAAGTTCTTTACTGGATCATAGTTAGTTGGTGCAGCGATTACGACAAATTCTGCATCTTTATAGGCTGAAGCGCCATCGAACGTAGCGACCAAATCCAATTCTTTTTTCTTTTTATCTAACACGTTTAAGCAACGCATTAACTAACTGTAGTAAAGCCTTGATGATTTCGAAAATATTTAGCCGTGCAACTGCCGAGCCCATCTCCATTAACAGCACATGCTTTCATATATTCCGTCCCCAGCAAACCGGTTTTCGAATATGAATAAACATAGATTTTTGGACCTGTTTTAAATAATACTGCAAGAAAATCATTATTAAAGCTGTACTGGTCGACAGAAGAATCATTATTTACATCCAAATATTTTTGCCATTTCAAATGTGAAACTTGCGCATTCGGAATAATAGATTTTGACTCTATATAGCCTATTCTGCTACAAATACAGGATAATGAGAACAAATCACATTCTTTACCAAATGTAAAAAAAGATCTTTTCACTAATTTTTTGAATTCTTGTAAATCCATTTGCAAAATAGAATTGTACAGATTCTTTTTTTCTTCATCTTTACATTCTTTGTCAATATATTCATTGATAGTAATCAAATATTCACTTGGTATTGGCCTAAAACTAATTTTTCTTATTTGATTGATGATAAATTCAATACTCATATACTATTCCCTTAAGCTGCTTTAGCAGTGACGTTTTTAACAAATAGTGATTTTGTGCCGCAAGCATTGGCGTTAATAGTATTATACAATCGTCTTGAACATAGATAGTACTTAGAAGGATTTAACCCGATTGCTAACACTTGATTAGCATGTAAAAAATCACTCAACTCATCAAACACATCTTTCAAAGCTTCATTAAGCGGTTGTCCTTTATCTCCAAACACACGAGCAACCAAACATTTTTCATAAAAACTCATTTTATCAAAATCAATATTAGATAAATAAGAATCTTGATAAGGGGAAAGAACTATACCTGTTTCTTGTTTTATATCTTCTAGAATATCTTTTTCGCTTAAAGTACTAAGAAGACTGTCAATTGATTTTTTCGAAGATGAATGCAAAATTGCGCTTAGATATCGATAAACATTCGTCCCATGTTTAGCTTCAAAAAGGCTCCTTAGGTATGCTACTTTAAGTAAATATGAGTCACAACTCTCCAATGATTGTAAAACAAAATCACGATATGAAACAAAATCTGATGCAGAAACATCTTCAACAATTATTGGGGAAACAAAATGATTGAGATAACTTACACGGCCCCTACAATTATTTTGTTGAAAAAGAGCGCATTTAGCAAACACTTGGTCATGAGACAAAATAAGGACAGTTTGCCCCGATAATCTTTTCTGTATTATTTTCAATAACTTAGATCTTCTAAATTCATCATAAGAAGACACCGGATCATCAAAAATAATTAAATCTGGTTTTTCTTTCTTACATTGTTCAATGAAAAGCAATAAGGTAACAATGACTTTTTCGCCTTCCGACATACACAAATAATTATCTTGAGAGGGTGAATCTTTTCTAGATTCGGGATTGTTTATATGAATAAAATAGTACTCATTATAGTCTCGACTTACATACTTGACTTTAAGAACGTATGGAATATCCAAAATAGATAAATGACGGTTTATTATATCAGCTTTCTTTTTCAAGGCTTCGTCGGTTTTCTTTTTTGCTGAATCATATTGTCTGTTAATCCTATCAATTTGGGAATTAACACTTTTAACAATTTTATTAAGTCCTTTGAAAAATCTTTCGACATCCTGGATTTTCTCGATTTCGAATTTACTTATCTCGTTATCAAATAATTCAATATTAAAAAGCTTTTGCAAAAAACTCACAAATCGATCAAATTGATTAACGGCATTATTGATGCTAACAAGCATCTTAGATACTTTTTCGACCGCCGAAATCTCCTCTTTAATATGATGAGCAAATATTGCTTCGAGTGAATGTTGAGTTTCTTTATAGTCGCCAATAACCTTTGGGTCAAATGATTTAAATGAATTAATTTTGTCAATCATTCCTTTTCCGAAAATCTTTTTCCCACAAAAAGGACAACGGTTATCACCGCTTGCATCAAAAAAATTAATTCCGCTTTTAAACCACAAATAAAATGATGGATCAAGTTTAAGCAACTTTCTCATCGAGGCCCCATCACCAGACTTCTTTAGCTCATTAATCACCCTATTTGTGATAGCATTTGTCTTCAATGTCCCGTTCTTATTTAATTTTTCAGCCTTGGTCTCCTTGAGCAATTTTGTCAATTCATTATAGGTTGAAGAATAGACGCCAGTTTTATCAATGAATGACTGAATTAATGAGGTGAAAGATTTTTGATACTTTTCTAAATTGATTGACTCATCAAGCAAAAACAAGCGCAAAATATCATTTCTATTTTCTGAAAAATAATAGTTTTTAGTATCTCCATTAAAAGAATCAATTCGAAATTCACTTCGATCTTTTCCGTCAATCAAAATGGATTGTTCGATAGTTTTACCAAATGTTTTGTCGTAATCAAAATGCTCTTTAGATTGAATCGAGCCTGAAATAGAACTCTTTCCGCTACCTGAAAGTCCAAATAAAAAGTTATGCTTTTTATCCATAATTTCATATTCAAGATGTTCAATATTTCTAAATCCATCAATACATATCTTCATAAACTAAACATCCTTTTCCTTTCTTCTCTAAAAATATTGGATATTTTAATTATTGTTACTTCCACCGCTCCTGGTATTCTTTGCTTTCTAGGATGCCAGTTATTCTCTCAAAAATGCAACCTTGTGAATTACCTTTTCTCATACATTTCTTTGTAATACTTCTGATATTCACCACTGGTGCACTCAGTCATCCAATCCATATGGTTCTTATACCATTCTATAGTTAATTTAATACCGTCTTTAAACATAGTGGTTGGTTTCCATCCTAATTCTTTCATTGCTTTAGATGGATCAATAGCGTATCTTAAATCATGGCCTTTTCTATCTGTTACATAAGTGATTAAGCTTTCTGGTTTATTTAATTCTTTTAGAATTATCTTAACTATTTCTATATTAGCTTTTTCATTGTGCCCACCAAGATTATATATTTCTCCTACTTTACCTTTTTCTAGTACAGCTAATATGCCATAACAATGATCTTTAACATATAACCAGTCTCTTACATTTAATCCTTCGCCATATACTGGTAATGGTTTATTATGAGTTGCATTATTAATCATTAAAGGAATTAATTTTTCAGGAAATTGATATGGACCATAGTTATTAGAACATCTACTTATAGTAACAGGAAGTCCATATGTTCTATGATATGCTAAAACAAGCAAATCTGCAGAAGCTTTGCTTGTTGAATATGGTGATGATGTATGAATCGGTGTATCTTCATGAAAGAATAAATCAGGTCTATCTAAAGGAAGATCACCATATACTTCATCAGTTCCTACTTGATGGAATCTTTCTACTCCATACTTTCTACAAGCATCCATCATTACTTGTGTACCTAATATATTAGTTTCTAAGAATATACCAGGATTTTCTATGCTTCTATCTACATGAGATTCAGCAGCAAAGTTTACTACTATATCTGGATGTTCTTTTTCAAATATATTAAATATTCCATCTCTATTTCTTATATCTTCTTTATAAAAAACAAAGTTAGGATTTTCTAATGCTTTATTTAAAGTATGGAAATTAGCAGCATATGTAAGTGAATCAACACACACTATTTTCCATTCTTTTCTTTCTTCTAATAATAAATATATAAAGTTAGAACCTATAAAGCCAGCTCCACCTGTTACCAGAATTGTTTTATTCATATATCAAACACCACCTTTGATTCTTTTAAAGAAGGATGCTTCTTATCTTTTTCACTTAAGAGTATCTTCCCAACATTAGGCCACTCAATGCCTACATCTGGGTCATTCCACATGATACCACCTTCATCTTCTGGATGATATAATTCATCACATTTATAGCAGAATGTAGCTGTTTCAGATAAAACAACAAACCCATGCGCGAATCCGCGAGGGATCATGAATTGGTTGCCTTTTTCAGCGGATAAGACCACGCCTTCCCACTTCCCATAAGTTGGACTTCCCTTTCTTAAATCAACACACACGTCAAATACTTCGCCTTCAATGCAACGGACAAGTTTAGTCTGTGGATATGTCTTCTGAAAATGGAGACCACGCAATACACCTTTTTTGCTTTTCGATTGGTTGTCCTGAATGAATTTATAATTGAGCCCAGCTTGGTTGAACTCGGATTCCTTATACGTTTCCATAAAGTAACCGCGGTTATCTCCATATTTCTTTGGTTCGATTATAAATACATCTTTAATTGATGTTTCTATGAATGTAAAATTTCCTATTGTTTTTTGCATATCAATTAACCCCTTCTTTGTATTCTTTGTTTAAAAGGATATCTGCCATTGCTGCATTAATCGATGTTAATCATTTATGTAGCACCATTTATAGAATTAATGGTGGAGGTATGAGAATTTGCGCCCCAATGGATAAATCCTTCAACGATTATTAATAAAAAAATCAACGCGTATGTTTGGCTTAATTATCCCCGCTTTCACCATTGAAATAAAATCAATAATCATAGTTATCACTACTCCGAAGTTTAGGCTTAAGCCTCACTCATTAGAAATAGGTAAATCTATGGTAAACATCGACCGTGCTGTTGTTGTAAGAAAAACAATCGCTTGTGGCAAATAAACGTTTAATCAATTCCTTTTGAAGATGTCTCTAGTATAAACCTTGCCCTCAACATCATCTAGGCAGGAATCGTATCTATTTGTAACGTTCTTCGTTATTATTTCATTTTTTTCTAATGATTCTCATAATTTTTCTAAACCCTCTAATGAGGAAAGTATGATTTATCCATGTGCCAAATTTGTTCTTTTTGCAATATTTATTGGCGAGAACATCAAAAGAAAGAGTAGTTGAGTCGTAAAAATATCTTTTTCGCCTTTTTGGTTCTTTAACCGAGCTATGAATAGCCGGATTAAACATTAA
>OCVV012829607.1_pt1 | contig 14094 bp, 22 predicted proteins | sample 1539721 | NCBI WGS metagenome assembly OCVV01 (sample SAMN02144230, study PRJEB22623) | gut metagenome | biome: sheep rumen | host: Ovis aries | place: New Zealand
AGCAGCTTGGTCGGAACGTGCAGGACGCTTGAATGCTGCCTTATCTCAACACATTCGATAGGGTCCTTGTCAGCCTCGAACTTCTGAACCGAGCTGATCGCATTGTATCGGTCATAGCCCAGCTGCACCACCCGCACGCCGAAGCTCTCCCGCAGATAGGTCAGCACAAAGTCCTCCACCTGCTGATAGTCGATGATATCATCGAGAGCCGTGCCGGTGGCGATGCAGCAGCCCTCCTTGATAAGCGCCCGGTAGTTGACTTCCTCCCGGTGGGACTTGATGTCGATCTTCCCGCCCGGGATAAAGCCCATTACATAGGCATATACCGTGTCATCCTCCAGCGTCACCATAGCCACCGCCGTATTATCGTCCGACTGGCTCAGGTCAAGGCCGACATACACATCTCGTCCCTGCCACCATTCACGGTTAGGGGGACGGCTGCACAGCTTAAACTTGTCTATCTCGATAAAGCCTTCGGTGCCGAGGGACTTGTATTTGATATTCAGATGCTTGCACAGGAAGTTTTCCCGCTTGTCCTCGTACAGTATCGCCATTCTCCGCTTGTCGCAGAGGTCCTCGAAGATCGTGGGATTGTTCACCGCTGCCGGATTGGCCTGATAGATCACGTTGTCATCCGTCTGCCAGTTTGCCCGCAGCTCCTCGTCCGGCTCGAACAGCAGCGAGAAGATGCCGTTGTTCTCCTCCAGACCATCAAGCACCATTTTCGCGTATTTGATCTCGCTGTCAAGGGCGTTGTTATCGTTGGGGTACTGGGTGGATATCAGTATTCCCAGCTTGTTTTTCAGCGTGATCTGCGATGACCTCATCGCCTCGATAGGATAAACATCCAGCGCCCCGACCTCGTCGGCTAAAAACATATTCGCCAGCTTGCCGTCCATTCTGTCGTTGGAGTACGCCAGCGGGACGTATTCGATCTCCGTCAGCGGACAGCTTATCATATCCCGGGTGATCTTGAAGTGCTTTATGAGCGCCGGCGAGGATTTGATGATCTTCCGCACCGCAAGCCGCAGCTCGTTGGAGAGCTTGAAGTCCGGAGCGACGGAAAAGAACCGGCTGAACTTCGGAGATATGAGCATCCCCACAATAAAAATGACCGCTGAGGTGAACGTCTTGAAGTTCTTCCTTGCGATCTCTAAAAGAATTGTCTTGTAGTACCAGCTGCCGTCCGGCTTTACGGTGCCGAAGGCAGCGTAGATCAGAAACAGCCCGTAAGGCTCCAGCCCGGAGTACATATCGCAGCCCAGGTCCGGGTGTATCATCAGCTTCATTATCCGCCGCACCCGCTTGATCGCGGACAGGCTCACCCTCGCATAGCTGCACTTTCCGTCAGCTATCTGAAGCCACTGCTGCGCCTGGAGCTTAACGTACTTCGGCGTCCTGCCGCTGTCATCTTCCGCACAGAGCAGCGCGTATTTATACGCTTTGGTCTTTCGGATATCCACGTCTTATCGCTCCGTTTCGCACTTCCTCCGGCAGCGGCTCGATGATGCCCACTCTGACCTTCAACACATCAAGCTGCAAGTATGCAAGATAGACCGAAATGTGCATCTATTCTTCCTCTTCCTCGTCATCGTCATCGTCTGCCGACAGCGCAGCGATAAGAGGATCCTCGGTCTTGGCGGACATAAGGTTCGCAAACTTCGCCCGGCTCTGCGGAGAGAGCCCCAGCTCGTTGCAGCAGCGGAAGAAATCTTTCGTGTACTTGTCCTTGGCGCTCATCAGAGACGTACTCCGGAGCAGCTCGGGGGCTTCGTTTATCTGACCCTCGATCATCTGGAGCCGGTCGATGCAGATCGCAGCCGTCCTTAACAGATAGGCATCAAGGCTTCCGAGGATGTCGCTGCCGGACAGCTCCTTGACGATCCTGCGGAAAATCTTCTTCTGCGCCGGAGTCAGGTCCCCCGGACAGGTAATGTGTACCCTGTCCCCCCGCAGCCTCTTCTCGATCCTCTCCCGCTCCGAAAGCTCCTGCTTCGTCAGATGCTTGCTTGTCAAAGCGACCGGTTTGGCAGGTCTTGCCATATCTTTACCTCCTGATTTTTCATTTAGGGAGTTTTTTGTGTTTGTGTGGGGGCAGTCGGTCGCCCGGCGTCCTGCCGGAAATTGCCTTACCCCCGGGGGGGTATGTCCGCTGAAGCCGCGCGGACAAGCCCTTTCAGATATTCAGCCGGTATATCGCCGCGCTCTGCATCCTCATGATGCACACGGCAGAGAGTTATCAGATTATCATCATCCAGACGTGCTGAAAAATCGACCGAAAGCGGCACAATATGATGAACTTCTGCACCTATAAGCGTGCCTGTACATCTGCCGAGAGAGTCCAGTTCAGCACGGCAGACAAGGCAAAGGCCCTTATCACGTCTGATAATGGCTTTAGCTTTGCGTTTCCAGGCGCCGGAGCTGCGGAAGGAGCGTATCTCGCTCTCACGCTCCCGTTGAATAGCGTCACGCTCGCGGAGCGTTCTGATCTTTGCGGGACAGTCTGTTTTCTTGCTGTGGATGCGTCCGCAGTACTGGCAGGCTTTGAGCATGATGCCCGCTCCTTTCTCCTCCACGACAAAAGGACAGCCGCTCGTTCACGTCTGCCCTTCGTCATTCGCCATATCAACCAAGATCAGGAGGTCTGTTTCCCTTTCTCTGCATCTTAATAATAACACACATCAAAGGTGACATTCAATGACATCTTATCCTTTGCAGTGCCGCACCGTGCAGACGGAGGATGTGCCGCTGTGAATAGTGCATCTCCTCCGCGATCTGCTCCCAGTGCTGATAGTGAAGATACCGGCGCTCCAGCACCTCACGCAGGACAGCATCGGGAACGGCGGCAATGCAGCGGTCTATCTCCTTGAATTTCTCGATGTACTCCACCCGGAGCTTCTCGGCCTGCTGTTCGTACTCCATAATCAGCGACACCGTGTCCGGCAGACGGTCAGCGTTCCCGCCCCCGCCCGCTCCCTCAAAGGACGGTGAACGGTACTCCAGCACCGACCGCAGCCGCTCGATCTTCTGCCCGATCAGCCGCAGGCGGTTGTCCATTGTTCTCACCTGTGAAAGGTATTCTTTAGATGTCATACAATTACTCCTTAACTTCGATATCCCTGCCTTCGCCGGTGTTGCCCCCTCCAAGGAGAATCGCTCCGCAATGATCGCAGGAATTCGGCAGCGGACTGTCTGAATTGTTCATAATAATCCGACTGCCGCATTCCGGACATTTAAAGATTCGGAAAGCCCTGTCCACCGCTATCCATTGCTTGCCCTCGTCCTTCCCCTCCAGTTCTATCAGAAATGCCGCATTGCAGGCTAAGTGCCACAGATGCGGCAGACCCGACTCTTCGTCCTTGCTCTCCGGATCCTCTATGTAGGAAAGCAGATGCCGACAGAGTGCGTCCCGGTAGCGCTGCGGCTCGACCTTGCGCCAGTTCTCCGGGTCGCCGTACTTCCGGGTGCCGAACTCCCGCACCCTTGCTACAGACCTCACCAGCGACACCGGCACCAGCGTCGGTCTGATCTTTCCCTCGTCCGATTTCATTTCTCACCCTCCAGCTTTTCGATGTCATAAAGCAGCCTGCTGGTGAGAGCGCTCACCGCTGCATCTCCATTTCTGATCGCCGCCGCATGGACGGCCTTGACCCGCCGGAGAAGTGCCTGCGCCTTTTTCAGCTCGTCATCGTAGAGAGCGATCTGACGGCATTCTTCCCAGTGCTTGTCAAGTACCTCTTCGCCAGTTATGCACGTTACTTTGATGTTTGAACTTGCCATTTTTATCATCGTCCTCTCCTCCGTCCATTTTCGCACCTCTTTCTAAAGCCGCCTTTGCTTCGCATTTATCGACGTAGTATTCCGAGGGGGAACAAGCAATGTACCACCTACCATCGCAAGTACAAATATCTGCCATCGGGATACCCGCATCACCTATGATAAAGCGATCTACTTGTCCCTCTATAATTGCCCTGTCAAGTAGTTTCCTGCCCGAAACATAGTTTGTTATCATATAGACAGTATCGCCGACATCACAAGGCAATTCTATTGTTTTCTTTGCCATTTTTCGCCCCAATTCCTTTCAGAAACATTCTCCGCCGAGGGTAGTTCGCTTGATCGTATAACCGTTGACGATCTTATGCATACAGTAGAACGGTGTCTTTGCTGCCGTTTCGCCCCCAGAATAGCACACAAAAGCTCCGTCTTCTACAATGCGCTTGATTCTGCCGATCTCATAGCTCTGTCCGTTCTTGTAAATGATGTACTCGCCCACTTTGAACCCGTGGCTGCTTTCGTTATCTTCTTCTATCTCGCATCCAAGGCAGCCTCTTTGCGGATCAAAGTTTGTGCATCCGCAGGTAGGCATCAACCTGTGTCCAAGTTCAAGCTCGTGTCGGAACACAGCCTTGATCTCTTCAACATCGGTAAGCTCTCTGCCGTTATCATCGATCAAGCAGCCGATGAAATCCTCCGGGCATTTAAGAGCCCCCTCGATGTCGATTGAAATATGAAGCACTTTTCGCTTATTTTTCTCCTGGATCTCTCTTCTTGCTTTGCGCACAACTTCCTCAGCGTACTCCATTGCCGACTTTATCTGTTCGGAAGTAAATTTCTGCCTCAGCGCAGCGCTGGTAATAGTGAACAAAGCAGAACGCAGCTTGTAATAGTCATCTTCGGTATGATCAGTTATAACAACTGTCTCATAGCTTCTATCTTCTTCAATATTTATCTTTATCATTGTTTTCACCTCAATCACGATATCCACACGTTTTTTCCCATATATCAACTTTTGGTTCATCACGCAATGCATTGATTGCAAGCACTATGCCTGCTGCTATGTCACTCTTCCTTTTTCGTTCTCCTTCATTTTTTGCGGTTTTCTTTTCCTGTTCAATCATATTCAACAAATCGTGCAGCGTTTTATCTGCTTTGTCTGCATCAATATATCTCGGCATTTAATCTTCCTCCTCACCAATCCACAGCCTCGTCAACTGCCCTCTGCTGCTGCTCCTGCGATTGTCTAAGATATATCTGCGTCACTTTAACATCTCCGTGACCCAGCAGGTCAGCAAGCAGAGATATGTCATTCTTCCGCTTGATGAATTCTATAGCAAAGAAATGACGGAACGAATGCGGGTGCATTACCTCTTTCGGAATGCCATATTTCCTTGCAAAGTCCAGAAGCCGCTCGGAGACGCCCCTGCTTGTCACTGGTCTGCCGTAAAGATTCTGCATCACGATATCATTGTCTTTCAGCTTGTTCAGCCAGGGCTTTATATCTTCAACGAGAGATTTCGGAAAGTATATTGTCCTCATGTGCGCCTTGGTGGGCATCGTGACATATCCTCTTTCAAGATCACATTTTCTGACCCTGATCGCCTCACTGATACGCATTCCTGTTTTTGCAAGCATTTTGATGTTCACAAGCCAGCGCTCATCGTTGTCGTTTTTCAGGCCGGAGATCAGCCTGTCGTACTGCTCCGGCGTGATCACGTTTTCAAAATGTGTTTTCTTTGGCTCTTTGACATTCTTGACCTTCATAGCGATCTCTTTATAGTCGCAGTACCGCAGGATAGCCGTGAGCCGCAGATTAACAGTAGCAGGCCTGAACTGCTTGGCAAGCTCGGCTTTGAATTCAAGTACATTTGCTTTGGTGATCTCCGCATACCGCTCCGAATACTGCTGAATGCCGGTCATATAGCTGTCGATAGTGTTCGGAGCAAGTTCTTCCTCGTAAAGGTAGTTTTTAAAGCCTTCCAGATCGAGCATATCTCATACCCCCTATACTACATACTTTTTATGTGCCAGCGCCAGATCATTCTCATTGAGATCAAGATAGATCTGCGTGGTCGTGAGCTGCTCATGGCCGAGCATTTTGGACACGAGCTCTATCGGCATTCCCCGCTGGAGAGCGAAGGTAGCACAGGTCCGTCTGAATCTGTGAGGGTGAGCGCCCTCGACACCGGCTCGCTTACCCATTCTGCGGATTATCGCTTCTATCCCGCCCTTATCTCTCATTCCATTGCCGATCAATGCGGGATTCTTGTACCATTCAACGTTTTTCTTGGTCAGCTTTGCATCATATATCCCTTTGGGGAAGATATATGGATTATCGTCCTTGCGTTCCTTGAAATACGCTTGCAGGGTTATCTGCGCCTTTGCATTCAGAAAACAGGTCCTGTCCTTGTTGCCCTTGCCGTGAACGATTATCCTGTCACCGTCTATTTCGTCACGCTTCATCATACACAGCTCTGACACCCGGCAGCCGGTAGACAGCAGCACCTCAACTATTGCGGCCTCCATGCCGGAACGTGCCGCCTGCCGGAGCTTTTCACACTCTATCTCGGTAAAGGCTTTCTTCTTCACTTTGTCGATCTTAATGCTGTCAACCTTCAGCATCGGGTTCTTAGGGATAAGCTCCTCAGCAAAAAGCCAGGCGAAGAAGGTGCGCAGATACCGTACTTCATTCTGCACCGAGACCTTTGATATCTTATCCTGTGTAAGCCTGTATGCTATATAAAGCCTGATATCGTCCGCTGTATAGTCTGTGACGGGCTTATCGAACTTCCGCATTATGAGCTGAAGCATTTTTCCGTACTGTTGGATAGTCCGCTTAGTGCAGCCCTTGACCATTTTTGCACTTAGAAAGCGCCGCAACAGCCTGTCATTCTGAGCGTCATCACGAACAGCAAGAGCGGTTTCAGTCTTGGTGACAGTAACATCTTTCATCAGTATGTAGAGCTTTTCGGCTATCCCTTCCGTATCAACTCCGAGGCTGCCTATCATACATACAATATCGTTGATCAGCTCTTCTTTCAATTTATCACCTTCTCCTCGATTCTTCCTATCATCCGCCGAATCGTCCAGACATCAGAAAACCACATCGGAGTGTACCATATATCCGGACCGTTGTCGGCATCAACAAGAGGATTACATAGTGAATCTCCTATCTTGATCTTGCCCGCATATCCCAGCAAGCTGAGCTGCACATAGCACATCAGAGCAGTCACTCTGCTTATATCCTGTGCGTAGAAGCTCAAATAGTTCTGAGGATTGAGCCCGGTTTTCTTGATGCTTCTTCTGTAGGCGTGCGCTGCTGCTATCAGCAGAGCCCCGCCGCCGCAGGCACAATCCATAGCCGATATGGGCTTGACCTCGGAAACGTCTGATATTTCTTCAAAGGTCATTTCAGCCATTGCCTGGCAGACGTTGTACGGGGTGAAGAATTGCCCGTGCCAATGCGAGCCGAGGTCAAGCTGCATATACAAGTCACCGAGGAAATCCTGCTCCTGATCAGCCTCAAGCTGATTGACGATCTCGGAGAAGATCTCCACAAAGACCTGCATTTCCCCCTTGCTGTACTTGTGAGCGATCTCGACATATTCCTGCTCCCGCTTATCCCGGAATCGGTGATCGACGGTATTTGAAATCGATAAAGCGAACATCGTTATTCCGTCCTGCCACAGTTCCCACAGCTGCCGGGCGCCGGTGAGCTTGTTGAACAGCTTGACGATCTGTGTGTACTGGGGCTTAGATGTTATTTGCTTTGACATTTCACGGTCATCTCCTCAATCTCATCCAGCCTGCATATCACTATGCTCCGATCAAACGTCATATCAGTCAGCTCAGCTTGATAAAAAAATCCGTCTTCTCCGAGCCTGATCGTGGCGCCGGTGAGTATATACTTATGTTCGTTTCCGTTTCCGTACCGGCTCTCGTGGAAGATCACCGGCTTGTTCAGGTTGCGTTTGATGTCAGCGGGTGTCATTCAATTGCCTCCATCTCTACCTCCACCCTCGGCGTGTCCGAGTATAGCTTTTCCACCGTCACCGTGACGACCTGGCTGTCATCGTAGTACGCTATGCCGTTGAGGGCATCCAGCACCGATTTCGCTATGTTGTCGCAGTCCGGCTTCTTGGTCGGCCTGATCCTGCCCTCGAGCATAGCCTGGCGCTTTTTCTTACTTGCCGAAGCGGGCATCTTAAAGTATGCTTTGATAGTCACCAGCAGCGGAACGTCCTTCTCGAGTGGAGTTCTTCCGGGATAAGCCTGGCTGTACGCCAGCTTCACAAAATTCTCGTAGCTTACCGTCCGTTTTGGTGTGATTGCTCTAACGTGCCCGTTGATCGTCGAAAACTTCGGCCTTTCTTTTCCGGCCGGTTCGCCTGGAACGGTGAATGTCAATCCGTTCATTTCCTTCCTCCTTCTCTTGGATCAAAGTTCATGGCAAATTCTTCCCACTCATCGAGATCGTAGGATGTTTCTTTCCGTGGCTTCTGGATTGAAGGCTTGGCTTTATCTTCTTCAATCCATTTTTTGATTGTGATGAACGGCTTGCTGCACATCCGTTTCTTCTCCTGCTGCCATGCAATTATTTTTTTGATGTACACTTCGACCGACAGACTGTCGGACAGACGGACGAGCTCCGCTCGTTCATCGTCGGATAAAGAAACAACAGAAAAGTTTCGCGGCTCTGTCTGTCTTTCTATTTCATTTCTTCTTGTTTTATTTCTTCTAATTTTATTTGTCGGGTTAATCTCGGATTTACTGTTGTTTTCCTCGGATTTATTGTTGTTTTTCTTGGATTTATTGTTTTCAGGGAACACTTTAATAAAGCTGAGCGTTTCGTTTTCATTTAAAATCCAATACTCAGCTTTTACAGCGATGTCTCTTTTAAGCCCTTTCATGGCTTCCTGATACCGTCGCTGTATGGATTTAGCAGTCAAAACAGCGTCCGACTTAGCAAGTGTGCTCACGTTAATCTCTGTGAGTAGCGACCGGCCAAGCAAGAATGAAATAATCTGCCTTGTCAGATCCTCGGAAATGTTGAGATCTCCGGATAAGCATAAGACCAGATCGTCGTCCAGCGTGATATAATATCCAGATTTATAGATCTCACAGAGCAGATACAGGTAAACACATATTCCGTTAGATCCGTATCTGCCCTTGAGGACCTTTATCTTTTTGTCCTGAAAAAAATCAGTATCCAGAGGAAAATACAGCAAGCCGTTTTTGATTGGCCTCGCCATTATTTAGCCTCCTCAGAACGGTACCCCGTCATCGCTTATGACACCGTATTCTTCTATCGACTCCATGACGATCTTTTCTTCGGATTTCGTCGAACCCGTCCCAGGCTCCTGCCTGCGGTACTCATACTCGGGACCGTACTGCTGCTGACGTTGAGCTGGCCTGTCATCCGGCTGCTGCTTTGCTTCTCCTGTGAAAGAGGCGTTGTCAACATACACTTCGGTCACAAAGTGTTTCGTACCGTTCTTGTCTTCGTAGCTGCGTGTGCGAAGCGTACCTTCGAGGGCGATCATCCGCCCCTTGCCGAAATACCGAGAGATAAACTCCGCCTGCTGGCGCCAGGCAACGCAGCTGATAAAATCAGCCTGACGCTCCTCGCCCTGCTTCTGAAAATTCCGATCCACCGCCACCGTAAAGCTCAAGGTATAGACCCCCAAAGGGGTCTGCCTGAGCTCCAGGTCGCGGGTGATTCTGCCCATAAGTATTACTCGGTTAAGCATCGCCTATGTCCTCTATGGCGACCTGCGTTGCATCTTCAGGGACCGATACTAGGGCGAATTTGTCTTTGATTTTCGTTATCGCTAAGAACCCGCGTTCGGTCATTCCAAGGATTTCTCCTTTTTCTTCGGCCTTGACGGTCATCTTGGTCGATACCTTGTGATGTATAGTCGGCACGAGGATCTCTTTAAGATTTCCGTCGATATCGGTGACGATCGTATTCTCGAGAGATATCTTGACGTTAAGCGTGAGCTCTCCGTCGCTGACGTTCTTCTGGCTCATATTGTCCAGAATCGAATTGACTCCGGCGTTAAAGTTGTTCCTAATATCCTCGAAATACTCGTCCTCGATGTCAAAATAAAACAGCTTTTCCATTCCTTATCCCTCCTTTACTTCACCGGTTTCTTCATCGATTTGGACATCAACGTAGTCAATCTGCTCGGAAGGCACCTCAAACATATCCTTCGACAGTTCAGACTTGACAGTCTCGTCCTGGACGACGCTGCGTACAAAGTCGGACTTGAGTGGAGCGTATTTCAGCACTTTCTTCAGGACCGTTTTCTTAGCCATCTCCTCGAAGTTTGTCTTCCAGGGACTGTAGCCGGAGCTGTAAGCCTTAGAGTATTTCTGAGCGTGCTTCCTGATATCGTCAACGCTCATGACCTCAAAGCCGTATCCTCCTGACTTCGTGCGGAACATCGCATATACCTTGATCAGCTCTCCGCGCTTACCGTCGGCGGGAATGTGCCTCAGCTTAGGCTCTATGCCGTATTCGCACTCGAAGGTATCATGCTCATATACGCACTGTGCCTGGACGATCTCAACCTCTCCAGAGCGGTATGCAAGATCTATCAGTCCCTTGTAGCCTATCTGAAACTGGACTTCTGTGATGCCCTTCTTGGTATTCTTGAAAGGCAGCAGATACGCCTGGCCGAGAGGAGTGTTCGGCTCAAGTCCGAGCTGAGCCGCGGACATCATTGCCGCCAGGAAGCTCAGCGGCTCACAGGAAGCCAACCCCGGCGTCGATCTGACTGCCGTGAGCGTCATTCTGGTGAAGCGTTCCGGCGTTATCACCGAGGGCAGTGCCTTCTTGATTTCCGGCTCCATAGCCTTGATGTAGTCGTTGAGTGTCTTCGGCTTGCCGTTTTTGGCGGCAAGCTCGCTTGTAGACTTCTTGATAATCCCTTCGTTAGCCATTCTTCTTTTCCTCCGTGATTCTCATTATTCTTGATGTGCTTGTCTTCTGATATGCCGTCAGATTGATTTCCGGGTGGTCTGCGGCCAACTTCTTACTGTCGAGGGTCGTGCGCTCCTGGGACTTCCAGCTTACCTTGTAGCCCTCGCATGAGCCTTTTTCGCACTCCTGCATGAAGTCCTTGATCGTGTTTTCACACTGTTTCTTCTGTTCCTCCAACGTCTTGATCTGACTGCATAGTTCCGAACGCCGCTCCAGCTCTTTGACGACAGCAGTCAGATCAATGCTCACATTCGTATCGCTTTCCGGATAGAGCGCATCGAGTGTTCTGCCGCATGCATCGGTACCGTCTACCGGAGGAGCTTCCTGCTTTTCGACATACTCCCAGAATGCTTTCTCTGCCTCAATCAGAGCAGCGATGTCCTCTTCGTTCCGCTTGATCTCAAACCATAGGAACTCTCTGCCGAGGACAAGCACTGCAAGATACCAGGTATCATATCCGGTCACCATCATGTAGTGCTGGCACTGGACGTAGTAGTTTGCCGGAAAATCGCCGTCTTTAAATCTGCGCATATTCAAGACGGAGGTCGTCTTGCATTCAAGACCGGCTTTTTCGCCTACGATAAGGCGGTCTACGTTAGCGTGAGCAAAGGGATAACGAGTTTCACGCAGAATATGGTTCTCGCGCCTAACGCGCTTTCCTGTGGCCTCTGTGAAGCGCTCAGCAACATATTCCTCAAGGTCGTGTCCGATGCGCATAGCTTCGTTTTCTTCCTTGGGCGGTATCCTGCCCAGCTTGTCCGCCCAGAGCTCGTAAGGTGAGCTCCAGGGGTTCAGGCCGACGATTGTTGCAGCGTCCGAGCCGCCGATGCTGTTTCGCCGGTGAGCGAGCCAGTCATCACGGGTCATATTCAGCGTTGAGATTTTTTCGATCATTTTTCTTCCTCCTTAAAGCATTCATGCGTTCCGTCGAGCAGGGCTTTTTCATCGTCGGACATAGAGTAGCCGAGGTCGGTAAGCACGGCGTACCAGTCGTTGAGACGCTGGTTTTCTTCCGGGCGGCCGTACCAGTCGTGGACGGCCAGCATACAGTCCTCGGTGCTGACGGAGCATACCGCAAGCAGCACCTTGTTCGGGCACTTGCGCAGGAGCTCGTCGAACTCCGGCAGATCAGTGATATAGGTATCTTCCTCCGACACAGCTATTCCCAGCATTTCCGCGAACGTTTCTTCGTCCAGATCATATACGTCAGCCTCGAGGGTGAACAGCGCTTTTATCAGCACGGGCAGGTTTTTCTTATCCGGCGTGTAGTTCTTGACGAACTGCCGGCGCAGGGCTGCCGCCTGTGCCTCTACCTTCCGGATACGCTCCACCCGCTCGGTGCGCAGCCGGTTCTCCTCCTCGTAGTCCGGCAGCGGCTCGGAGCGCTCCTTTCCCATAATGTAGAGATAGGTGTTTCCCTTGGTGTAGCAGTAGTCGTTTTCCACGTCCTCCGCCAGCTCCCGCAGTTCCTTTCTGTCCTCGTCAGTCATCTTCCGGGTCATATAGACGGTCTTGACGATCTCACGGTTACGGTCGTAGTCGAACTGTATAAACAGGTCGTCAATGAAGTCGAGCCACTCCTTGGTGATCTTTTCCTGCCGCTGATGACGCAGACAGGATTCAAGCTCCCACTTGAAATTTGATGTGCCTGCGCTTTTCAGCACCTTGCTGCGCAGCTCTTTGTCCTCGATCTTTTCAAGCTGGATGTAATCCGAAAGCGTCACCTGTCTCTCCTGCGATTTGCGGAACTCGTCCGGGTCCAGCTCCAGCAGCTTTACCCGGTGCCGGACAGTGGCCTTTGAGAATCCGGTCTTCTCCGCAATGCTCTGCTCCGTCTCGCCCAGATCGAGCATCAGCTGAAAGCCCTGCGCCTGCTCCCAGACCGTCAGATCCTGCCGCTGCATATTTTCCAGCAGCATCGTCCCCACCTGGGTGCGCTCGTCCATTTCAGCCACGGAACAGGGCAGCTCCGTCAGCCCGGCGGCCTTTGCGGCGGCAAGCCGTCTGTGCCCGATGATGACGGTATATCCTTCTGCGCCCTCCGGCACTCCCGCCCCGCCCTTGATGACGGTGAGGTTCTGGAAGATTCCGTTCTGTTTGATGCTCTCCGTCAGCTCCGAGATGTCGCCCACCTCCCGGCGAGGGTTCTGCGGGTGGGGATAGAGGCGGTCAATGCTTATCATTTCCATAGCTCGGCACCTCCTCGCGCTCTGCGAAAAGCATACTGTACTCCCTGCCGTGATAAGTGAAGCCTATATCGCAGTGGTCGCCGTTGGCATTGATGTCGATGATCTCCGCATCACGTCCGAATACCTCGCTCAGCATGGCTTCGACCTCCATCATCATCTTGATGCCGGTGAGAGCCGGGGCTTGACTTTCCGGCGTTTCTGTGGTATCATTATCTTGTGTTAAACTATTGACCTCCTTGGTCACTGAGCTTGTATCTGTTGCCGCAGATGCAGGCTCTTTTTCTTTTGCTTCCGCGATCATCTCATTGACCGCTTTGTCGAAATCTTCGTTGATCTGTGCTGCTTTCATTTCTTCCTCCTTGTTTTCCTTGTGAAATTTTCCGCGCTCGGTGGGATAGCCGTTGCGCTTGAGTATGTTTGACACTGTCTGCGGGCTGTTTATGTGCAGCTTCTTAGCTATCTGCGTTGTAGTGAAGCACTGCTCCCGCAGCTCGCAGACCCGCTTCTCGATCCCCGTGGTGATCTTCGTGTACTCCCGGCGGGGTATCGTTATCGGCCCGCCCTTCAGAAACTCGCTTTTCTCCGGCTCGGGCTTCTTCTCGATAGGCAGATAGCCCATTTCCACCAGCTTGCGCCGGATGTCGGATTTCTTCTTCTGCATCTTCCCGGCGATCTCCGAGACGGTCATCCTTGCGGTATGATATTCCCGGAGCCTGCCGACTTCGTCACTTGTCCAGGTCATTTAACTTTCTCCTTTCTGCGATAGTGTTCAATACTTCGGTCTGCTGCTCGTCCGACAGGTCGGTGAAGCGGTCGAAATCCACGCCGCAGACCAGCACGTCCCCGTGGATGCGGCAGACCGCCAGCAGGGATGCGTTGAGGTTCACTGGCTTGCATTTGAGAAGCCCCTCCTCGTCCGCCACGACAGCGGTATGCTCGTCCAGCGTCACCGTCTCGATGTAACCGCCGACAGCCGCCTGCAAGGCCTCCAGCTTGTTTTCAATGTCGATGCTCCTAAACGAGCCGTCTGTCCTTAGCTGTAGGGCTTTCATTGCGTCAGCTCCTTTCCGAGAGCGTTCAGGTCGATCACCGTCATATCGCGGTCAGTTTCGGCTCTGCAGATGATCGCCATGCCGATCCCCT
>OCVV011184310.1_pt1 | contig 14087 bp, 11 predicted proteins | sample 1539721 | NCBI WGS metagenome assembly OCVV01 (sample SAMN02144230, study PRJEB22623) | gut metagenome | biome: sheep rumen | host: Ovis aries | place: New Zealand
ATGGTCTCCCTGCGCCGGTCGTAAAGCCACGATTTCCGGAGATCGATTGTTGTCGGCAACACGACGTCCGCGTTTTCAAAACAACGCGAAAGCGACTGCTCGTCCCAACTGGCGAAGATACTGGAAAACCGATTGAAGGATTCGTGGCGGAAAGGAAATCCGCGCCTTCCCGTGCGAAAGGGATTCAGAAAACGGCGATAGTGGCAAAGTCCGACGCAACGGACTTCGGGATGGGCCGGAAGGTAGTTCTTCCACGCCCAATACAAACCCGTGAGCTCGCAGTAGCGCGGGTTTTCCAAAGAGATGTTGTCTCCCGTATCGTCGCGCAGCAGCCCGGAATCCCATGAGGATTTCGCCGCACCGACATGGATCGGGACGTAGATGCCGGATTCGAAAACCGGAGAAGGTTTGTGATAGGCGACGAAGATTTTTGTCGTGCTGTCCATGGCGTGTCTGGTCGAAGGCTTTTTTCAAACGGAATCCGGTCGTTCCTGTCGATTCGGCGCGTTGCATGCGGCTTGAATGGCATGCTGCAACCATTCCGCCGATTCGGAACGTCGTTGTTTGAGCAACGCTTCGTCGTAGGAAACCGTCTCGCCGCGTTCGTAGGATTCGAAGGCTTTGTCGATGTTTTCCGCGATCAGCGGGCCGTGGATGGTCGTTCCCGAAAACTCCTGCATCCGGGCGGCCATTTGCTTGCGTCCGGGGTGCGACGGCTCGACGATGCGGACGTTCTTCCGGAAAATCGTGGAAAACATGAGCGCATGGAACGAATTGGAAAACACGCAGTCGGCGGCGGCGAGGCTGCGGACGAATTCCTCCGGGCCGGCGGCGTAGCGAAACCGCAATGGCGAAAACAAGCGGAGCCTCCAGTAGCGGAACCACGGTCGCAAACGCGGTCCAAGCGGAGTAAACGGCAAGTGAAAATCCTGCACGAAGAAATCCACCTTTACGCGGGACTTCTTCGCCAAACGGGAGACTCGTTCGGCCAGCGCAAGATAGTCTTCGCCGAGGAAATAGCAGGACACGTGTTTCTTGACGGCGTGCGTCCGTCCGAAGAGGAACGCTTGCCAGTGTCTGGGATCCGCTAGGAGCGTCGGATCCACCACGTGGACGGGATCCGGGACGCCGAGCCGCCGGGCGATTTCGACGCCTTCGCGCTCTCTCAGGCCGACAGATTTGAAATTGAACAGCCCGTCACGGTAAAGGGACCGCAACTTTTCCGGAATTTCATGGACGCCGAAACTGGCGGCGTAGGCGATGCCGGGAACTTGATGCAGTTGAGTCAGCAAATAAACGCGAGGATTCGAACTGGGACGCCAGACTTGATCCGAACCGACCACGACGAGGTCCAGTCCCAAATCCGCCGGCGCATCCTCGCATTTGCAGAAGTGGTAGGGCGTCAGGCGCAAAAAATTCCGGATGAACGCACGGCTGCGCCACTGACGGAAAAACAACGCCCATTCGCCGCTCCCCCAGACAACGCGCCGCATCCATCCCAGCCAGTTCTTTGGGGATCGCGAACGAAGGATTCCGTACAGCCGGAATTGCCGCGGCTCGAACCAACGGTCGATGATGACGGCGTCATGCCCCATGTCCCGCAGCGCCGTCTGCATGGCGTATGCCTGGAGCAGGCTGCCGTAGTTCACTTCGTCGTGGAAGGTCAGGATGCCGATTCTCATGTGAGAGTGCCTTCCTTTCATCGCCCGCCGAACGCAAAAGCGGACAATCGCCCGAAAACGCGTCTCATCGCAATGCCGATGGCAATCGAGATCACGATGGCAAGACCGACTTTCGAACCATAGAGCCACAGTCCGGAAAGATGCGGACACATGGCCCTGTGAAGCGTGTCGATCGCGAAATAGTGGATGAGATACAGGGGAAACGCGGACGAGACAAGCCATTTCGGCCACCGCGCGGATGGAACGATGCGCCACAAAAGGACCAGGAATCCGGGAATGACAAACAACCGGACATGGTCAAACAGGAACGGGCAATGGACGGCCTCGGCGTACATCCGGACGCCCGTCGCGACAAACGCGAGCGCGATCAGGCCGTTTTCTTGCATCCGGGACGGGCGTTTCCGCTTGTTCAGCGCGACATCGAGGCCGGCCAGGAAAAACACGATCCCCTCCAGATTGAAGATTGACTGCGTCAACCATCTCGCGGTTCCCCATAGGACAAGGTCCTGCCGATAGAATGCAACATGGAGCGTCGCCGCGGACAAGATCGCCGCCGGAGCGCAACGCCGGACCAGCCTCACGAACAAGGGCGACAACACGACGAAGCCGAACAAGGTCGTGATATACCAAGTCGGGCCCAATGGCGGCGGTTGCAACACACCCCACCAATCGGCCGGAGACGGCCAGCGGACGGCGGGGATGGAAATCGCGCCATGGGACAACCCCTTGAAAAACGCTCGCACGACGGGGAGCAGAATCCAGAGAAGATTCCAGAACAGATGCGGAACCAAGAGCGTCTTGACGCGCTTTCGAACGGCATCGGACCACCACTTGGGCTCTCCGACATGCTTGGCCAAAAAGCAGCCGCTCGCCATGAAGAAGAAGGGAACGGCCGCCCGTCCGAGGCCATCGTTGACGAATCGATCGACATACCATGTCGCCGTCCCGACATCCGCGTTCATGGATGCATGAAGAGCAACCACGAGCATCGCGCAGACGACGCCCATATTGGATATTTTGTTCGAAAGCGCTTGGTCCATTGACGCTACGCCTTCCATTGGACGCCTGTCCGGACTACCCTGGCCGGCGCCCCCATGACGAGGCAATTGGGCGGAACGTCGTGCGTTACCAGGGAATGGGCGGCGATGACGGACCCCGAGCCGACCTTGACGCCCGGCATGATGGTCGAGTGCTCGCAGAGCCAGACGTGGTCGCCGATTTCAATAGGCTTCGAACACTTGTAGTCGGGCGAATTGATGAAGTGGTCCCCGTGGTATTCTCGGATGGTCACGTTTCGTCCGCAAATGACGCCTTTCCCGATTTTGATGCTTCCGCTGCAGATGAACGTCGCCCCGATGTTGCAGTAAAACCCCTTGCCAACCTCCATTTTTCCGCCATTGAAGAGTTGGATGTTGCACCCGTAGCTGAACTTGCACCCATGCAGGATCAATGCCGAACCGGGCGTCAGCATTGCTCGGCTCTCAAGCGTGGAGCCAGTGAACCGCGACGTGCCGAACTCCGACGGACCGAGAACGACAAGGGAGGACCCGCGATCCGCCTGCCACAGGACATTTCCGACAGGCGTCAGGCAGGGACGTCCCGCCAGAACGTTCCGAAGGCCGTTGATTCGGATTTTCCGGAAAAACGAAACGGGATGGAAAGAAAAGCCTTTGAGTTTTCGCTTTGCTTTTTTTAAGGCATGGCGGACGCGGCGGCGGATGTTGTTTTTCCGTTTTTCCGGCAGGCGCGGAATCGACATGGCGGAAACGAGTCCTTCGCTCCGCAACTTCTCGTAAAAAACCTTTCGATCGATTTTCTCTTTCGGCAGGGACTGGCAAATGGTCGAACTTCCGGCCACAATCTCCTCGGCGGAAATCGGCTGCCGCTCCACCTTGGAGGCAACAGAACCGAATAGTTCCACACCCTTGGGAGTGTGGCAGAGGACGGACGATGTTCCAAGGTCCTTGTCGAACTTCCATTCGTCAAGTTTATTGACGACGCCCCAGCAGTCCGCAATCGTCAAATCCGTAACTCTGGACGCTCCCTTGCACTTGCATTCATAGCATGACGGACGGGCGCTGACGTTGACTGACAAATACGCTTGCATGAACGGCGATTCCGAAAACGGATTGTATTCGACCGATCCGTCTTCGAAGGTAAACTTCGTCGCGAGGCTGCGCCATCCAAGTTCCTTGCTCTTCTGCTTGACCGCCACGACCTTCTTGCCGGCGTTTACCTCGAACACCTCGACATACTTGCGCATCGCCATGGGGGAATTCGCGCCGCGACAGATGAAATCCGCCAAATAGAGGTTCTCCTTGTCGCCGAGAAAAAGTTTCAAGGCCATCATCTGGCATGGAGTGCCGCAGACGAACACTTTCCGGCCAGTAGCAACTGCCTCCTTTACAGACTTGAAGAATCCGCGCGCATCGCTTTGGGCGTATTTGGAACTGCGCAGTCGCGGCAAATCGTCCGGATTGTCCGAAACGATCTGGTGGATCGAAAAGTCATCCCCCCAGACGGCTCCGCCGACATAACCGCCTTCGGAAAGCACCTTTTCCGCGAGCGTCGTAAACATACCGCCGGACGTGCTGTCGAATCGATCAGCAAGATTTTTCGCGACGGCCGCCCAACAGTCCGGGACCCTGCCGGAAACCGCGGCCAGCATCTCGTTGGCATGCAGTTGTGGACAGACTTTCTCGCACAATCTGCATTGGATGCATTTGGCCGCGTCGACTTGCGGATAGAGAAAGCCCTCCTCGTCGGGGGCGAAACGGATCGCCCCGGCCGGACAAACGTCGCCGCAGGCGTTGCACCCGCAACAATCTTCGTGTTTGAGAATATTTATCATGTTGGTTGCTAAAGGATTGTGAAATCACAATTGTCTGGATCAAACCTCAAGCGAGAATCAATATTGAAATTGTCTATGGTGGACATTTCTTCATCCGACAGGTGAAAATCGAAGATGTCCAGAGCTTCCAATTGGTGCTTTTTGTTCAAAGCGCGAACACACGGAACAAACTTTTTTTGCAAATGCCATCGCAAAACAACCTGAGCCGTCGTTTTTCCATGATGTTGTGCAATCGTTTTCAATTGCGGCAACCTATAAAGTCTGTCATCCATTCGTGCTAGTGGCGTATACGCCTCAACGACAATCCCTCTCGAAGCACAATACTCCACTACCGAAGAATTCGTGAACAGTGGATGAACTTCAATTTGATTGTACATCGGAATTATTCCCGCTGTTTCCAGATTAACCAAGTGGTGTCTGTGACAATTGGCAACGCCAGCACTTCGGCACACGCCTTTGTCATAAAGCTCGCAGAGGACTTTCCATGTATTGATGTAACAATCGGGGACGGGAAAATGAAACATCAATAAGTCCAAATAATCGGTTCCATATGCTTTGAGAATTGTTTCTACCTCTTGCAATATGGCATTCTTGCCTTTGAATTGTGCGCGGTTTGAAATTCTTCCCGTCAGATAGATTTCTTCCCTTCTTAAACCACTGGACAGAAATGCATCGCCTACAGCTTGCAAATTCCCATAGGCCGTTGCGTAATCGATGAGCCGAAATCCCGAGCGGATTCCAGATGCTATTGATTGCACAAATCTGGAATAGTCAAGTTGTCTTTGGAATTTCCTCCATATGCGATAGGGAATATTCCACTTGCAAAGGGTGCGTTTTCCTCTTGCTTTGCCATAATTCATTATCATGGGGCCTAATCCTATGGCAGGAATAGACATTCCATTTCGCAACCGGATTGTGTCCATGGGAATCATCCTATCGTTTGGGCAACCATTTGAAAACCTTTGAAAACAGCTTCTCCCTCACGAAGACGCGTTCGTCGTGGTCCAAGGCAAGGAACCAGACGAGTGGAACGAAAACGGACTCGGTGAGGAGCGTCGTCACGACGACCCGGAGAAACGACGCCTCCATCACGAGATGCGGAAGGAAGCCGATTCCGCCACACAGAACTGCAAGAAGAACAGATGGAATGACGACATGGAACGCCCAGTATCGGATGGACATCCCAACGTAATGCCGGGCGAAAAGCGTGCGACCGATCGAGTTTACCGTCGCCACCAACACCGTGGTCGCGCCAACCCAGTACACGTTGTATCCCATCCGCCCAGCGACAAGGGCGAGAGGCAACGTGGCAAAGGTGATGGAACTGAGAATCAGGTTGTACCAGAAAATCTTCCCGTGCGCGTTGACGGCGATTCGGTGCCCCGTCGTGCATGTGTCGGCCAAATAGGACAAAATCATGATGCCACAAAACCCCGTTGCGTAGTGCGGCGGATTCTTGAGCCAAAGGTGCATCACTTCGGGTAGCTCGAGCGACAGCGGCAACGTGAAAAGAAGCGAAAGCAGAATCGCGAATTTGCATCCGCGCAGGGCCAATTTGTTGGCCTCGCTGTAGTCGCCCGTTCCGTATGCCGTCGTGATTGCCGGGGTAAAAGCCCCCATGAGCGACGACGAAAGGGCCGACGCTTCTGAGTTCACATGGCTTGCTACGGTCATCGCCGCATTGACGCGTGGACCATAGAACTTGTTGACCAAAACCGTTATGCCCTGTTGGCGGAGCATCCCCGCGGTCCCGCCCATGATGATGCATCCGGTGTATCCCAACGTGACCTTGAGGCGGCTCCGGTCCCACATGTATTTCGGAACGATCCGGCATTCGGGAAACAGGTGCCGGGCCCGAGAGGCGATGAGAACGCTCGGCGCGATGTGGAGGGCGCACGAAAAGAACACGTAGGGAAGCATCCAATCGGCACGCGGGTGCGAAATCATGTATCCGGCGACGAGGACGCGCAGCGTATGGGTGACGACGCTGTACACCGTCAATTCGGCGATGTACTGCTTCGCTTCGTACATGGCGTTGAACGGACAGCAGACCATGCCGACGAAGGCCGACAGGCAGGAACACCGCAACACCCACACGCACGTCTCGACGCGGTCGGGCGGGATCGTGAGAAAATGACGGACCGCCCATTCCCCGACCGGGTAGCCGACGGCAAAGAGAACGACGGGAAAGGCCGTTTCGATGGTCAGCGCCGTGTTGAACCATCGGCGGGTTTCCTCCAAGGCGGAGGCTTTGTCCTTGGAGACTTTCGCCTGGCCAAGGGAAATGGCGTAGAATCGCGTCGCGCCGACGACGAGAATGGAATTGAGGAACTTGATGAAGACCATCAACGCGCCGACCGTGCCCAGCAGACCGTAGTCGACCTCGCCGAGCGCCAAAAGAACCCAACGGCCGCAAAACAGGCCGATCAGGAGCGAATACAGGTTGCGGCCGTAGGTGGCCGCGACGTTCAGCGCAATTCGGCGGTTGGGGGACAACGGACGGGACATCAACGCACCTCCGGCATCATGGTTCTGTACAGGTGCCGATGTTTCTCCGCCACGACTTCGGGAGACATCCAATCGCGGATGCGGGCGCGGGCCGAATCCGCCCTAGACGGATTGAATGGGGCGGCGAGAATCTCGCGTAGTGCGGTGGCGATGGCACCCGCATTCCGTTGCGGCACAACCGTCGCGTTGCCGAAACGGCGGGCGTTTTCGGCCAGCGCCGTTCCATCGGCGACGATGCCGTGGCATCCCCGCATCAGTCCTTCAATAAGCTGGTTGCCGAACATCTCCTCAAGAGAGGGCGCGACAAGGCACCGGCAGCCGTCCAGGATCGAAAACAGTTTCCGGGACGGGATCCGTCCGTGCAGGACGAGCCGGTCGCCCAATGTCTCGCGAAGGGAACGCAGGCATCCGGCTGCGTATTCGCTCGCATGCTTCCTCGAAGGGTTGCCCGCGACGTGGAGTTCGACGTCCGGAACCGCCTTGACGACCTCGCACATCGCCTCGGCGAGATACATGACGCCCTTGCGCTCGTCCATCGTCCCCACGTACGCGACCGCGTGGCCGGACCGCGGCGCGAGAGGTTCGTCGAGCCCCGGCTCGTACGTATTCGGGATAAGCGTGAGGTCCAGATGCGGATAGCGCTTCTCCAAAGCCGTCTTCACGTATTCGCTCTTCGCGACGACGTGCCGGGTGCGGCGAAGAACAATGTCCTCGCCCCAGCGCAGGAAACGCTCGTTCCAAGTCGGGGGACGGCCCAGCGTCGGAAGAATCTGGAAGAAGAGCCCTTGCGCCGTGATGCAGAAGGGAAGTCCGGAGCGGAGCGCCGCATGACCGTAGGCCGCCTCGGTGCCGTGCGCGTGGACGATGTCCGGCTCCATCCGGCGGACGAAGCGCGCCATGCGCCATGCGTCGAGCGCGTAGAACGTGAAGTGCCGATAGGGATGGTAGGTCCGGAGGAAATGGACCTTGACGCCCTCGATTTCGCAGTCGAAATCCCGGGAGGCCCGGTGCGCCTGGGAGACGATCTCTACGTCCAGCCCCGCAGCCTTCTGCGCCAGCGCATGGTTCAGCACCCAGCGACCGGGATGCTGGTGCACCCGCCGCCGTTCAGGATGATCCGTCGGAACGGGAACGTTGCCGAGATGGAGCACCGTCATCGAACAACCATCCCGTGGCTTTCCTGATACCCTCTGACACAGGCAAGAAGAAGTCCAAATAGCCAAAAAATATCCAATGTCGAGTGCGCCGAGTGGCCACTCGTCCACGAAAACACAAAGCCAATAAGAAAGGAAATGGAAAAATACATGCAACAAACCGGAAGCCAAACCCCCTGCGTCACGATTTTCACGGCTTTTGCCGCGTAGAAAATGATACTCAAGTAGCAGAGTCCCCAAAGGAACGCGCCGGGCAGCCCGAAATCAGCCGCAAAGGCAAGCCACAGGCCATGCCAGTTTCCGGAATAGGCATGGCCGCCGTAAAGGCTGGTTTTACCGCCGCCGAAATGCATCCAGATGGTTTCCTCGCGGGACATGGCAAAACCCTTGCGTCCGACCCACGGACTTTCTTTGATGATATCATACGCATATCGATGGACTTGTCCTCGAAACTTGTCTTTGTAGCCTTCGAAGCCTTGCTCTTGATACTTCGGGACAACGACGGCAAGGACTCGTTTGGCGGATTGCGGAAGGGAAATGAACGTGCCATCCGCCAATACGGCGAAAACAAGGAAAAAAGCCGCAAGAAAGCCGAACAGCGCAGTCAAAAGCCGGTCCTTTCCCGTGATCAGCGAACGAAGGACAGGTGTTCCGGCAATGAAGACGAGAGTCCTCCGCTTGCCGGAGTATATGGCACCGAGAACCAACAAAACCGAAAGAAAGGCCAGACCGAGCGAATGGACGACTTCGGAAAGTCCGTAGCGGCAGACCAGAAGCATGAACAAATTGGCGCACGGAATGAAGGCATAACGCGTCGACCGCGACGCATACGCTTCGCCAATGGCATCGGAATCGTCAGGGTCGAATTGTGGAAACACCACACCTCGCAACAGAGCCAAAAGCATCCCTAGGACAAGAATGTGGAAGAGCAGTTTGGCATCTTGTTCGTCAAATCGCAACGAGGCTAGGGAAAAAAGGGTGAAATAGGCTAGCGCGATGTCGAAGTAAAACCTGCCTCCGATGGTGGAACTCCCGAAAAGGTTCATCCCGACGGGGTTGAGGAAAAATACGAATGCGATCCATGCCAAAACCGGAATGGACAGGAGGAGAGGGCGATTCCAGACAATCGCCTTGTCACGATGCAACCCCAGCCGGACGAAGTGCGTCGCGACAACCACCAGACATCCGATTTCGGTTCTGTTGAACGGCAGCGCCGGGATGGAAATGCCAAAATGGTAAAGGAACGGCAGAAGGATCCAATAACGCCGGTCCAACGCAAGAACAAAGGCGGAGATCAAAATCCCTCCGCCAAGCATCTTGGCGGTTTTTGCAGAGCCCAGCGACATGCTGTTCACGGCATAGAATCCGAGAAGCAAGAGGAAAAATCCAAACATGAGCTGGAGCAGCCGGGTCTGGTAGGCAACGATTGAGTTTTTCATTGGAAAACCCTCCGTTTCACTTCCTCGAACAAATCGAGCGCTTCGCCGATGGCCTTGTCCATGTCCCAGTAGCGGTACGCGCCCAAGCGTCCGCCGACCAGCAGGTTCGGAAGGGCGGAAACCTCGGCCTGGTAGAGCGCGAGGCGTTCGGCGCTGCGCGGGTCGTTCAAGGGGTAGAACGCCTCCCGGTCCGGGGTCCAATCCTGCGGAAACTCGCGGCAAATCACCGTGGAATCGAGGTCGAAAGAATCCCGCCATTCGCGATGGTAGTGCTTGAACTCGTGGATGCGCGTCCACGGAACGTCCGGATCGCCGTAGTTCACGACGCTCGTCCCCTGGTAGTCGCGGACGGGGACCGTCTCGACCTCGAACCGGAGGCTTCGCCATTCGAGAGCCCCGTGCCGGAAATCGAAAAGCCGGTCGATCTTTCCCGTGTAGACGACCAGCGCCGAACGGGGAATCGAATCGCGGACCGAAAAGAAATCGACGCCCGTCCGGACCTCGATCTTCGGATGGTCTAGCATCCGGTCGAACCAGGCGGAAAATCCGTCGGCCGGGATGCCCTGCCACGGCGTGTCGAAGTAATCGTCGTTGTAAGTGTAACGGACGGGCAACCGGTTGATGATGCTTTCGGGCAGTTTTTTCGGATCGCGCCCCCACTGCTTGGCCGTGTATCCGCGGATCATCCGGTCGTAGAGACCGCGGCCGACCAGGGAAATCGCCTTCTCCTCGAGATTGGCCGGGCGGGCGATGCCTGCCGCCTCGATGTCGCGCCGGACGGCGGCGCGGGCCTCTCCCGGCGAGAACGGTGCGCCGTAAAAGTCGTTGATCGTTTTCAGGTTGACCGGCATGGAATACACGCGGTCGCCCGAACGGAGGAGGACTTTGTGCCGGTAGGGGGTAAACGCCGTGAACCGGTTCGCGTATCGCCAGACGCGTTCGTCGGTCGTATGGAAAATGTGGGAACCGAATTCGTGGACTTCGATGCCGGTCCCGGGATCCACGAAAGCACGCGAATTTCCGCCCGTGAAACCACGCGATTCCAAGACCAGCACGGGCAACGAGAGCTCCGCGGCCACGCGCTCGGCAACGGTCGATCCGGTAATCCCGGCACCGACGACGATGACGGGAAAAGCGGCGTAATTGTCAGAATGCGAATGCATGGGGATGGGCAGAAAGCGGACCGCATTCTAGCACATGCACCGTGAAAAGTCCCGCAAAAACGTCCGTGAGGGAAAATATCCGACATTTTTCCGGTTGCCATGGATTTTCGGCCGTGATAGAATGGGCGGCGTGTTGCGGTTTCCGGGCGGAACCGCGAAACTCCATGCCACGACCGAAAGCGTCGATGTCGACCCACGATGCAACCCCACGACCGCACGCGGCTTCAGACCGCCCTTCATGCATGACCGACAATCAAAAAGGCACCACATGAACTTTGCAGGCATTCTCGCAGGCGGCATCGGAAGCCGCATGGAACGATCCGTTCCGAAACAGTTTCTCAATATCGAGAGCGTCTCCGTCACCGTACGGACGCTCCGCACGTTTTTCTCGGGTCCGTGCGTAGATCGCGTTATGTTCGTCACGTAGTGGGCGGATCCCTGTAGCGACATTCTGCAATAACACGACATCGATCTTTACCTTGAGGACATTATCCAATTTGGAGCGGCCCGATTCCTCTTCATGGCGCGCATCACAGACCATTGCATAGCGCTGTGCGGATCCGACCTGTCGGTCGCAGGTATCGACTGAATACACGACTGGACCAGTCCGTTCGTTGTCCTTAGGATTCGCAACTCCCGACTCTTCTTTTTCGCTTCCCAACTCCAATCAAATGACCTCTCCAATGGCCAAACGAAATCAAACTGACGATGCCCTAGGCCGGGAAATCCGATCTGTGGACGAGATTCACTTGATCGAACTCGGGTTGCTGCGCAAGATCCGCGATTTCTGCGAAAAGGAACGCCTCCGGTGCTATTTGAGCGGCGGGACGATGCTCGGTGCCGTGCGCCATCACGGGTTCATCCCTTGGGATGACGACGCGGACGTCATGATGCCGCGTCCGGACTACGAACGCTTCCGCCGCACGTTTTCCGCACCCGGCGCATCGGTCCACTCCCACGGTCTGGACCCCGGTTGTTACCTTCCGTTCGCGAAAGTGTCCGACGACCGGACGATTCTTTTCGAGGACCGGGATCCCGAAGGCGTCTATGCAGTGTCTGTCGACGTTTTCCCGGTGGACGGAGTTCCCGACCAAGGTGCGGGACTCGACCTTCTCATGCGCGAGAAGAACCGTTGTCTCGCTTTTCTGTCCCTCCACCGCGCACCGCCGCTCCTGCGCCGCCGCCCTTGGAGAAAGCAGCTCGCGGTCTGGCTCGCCGTCCCCCTCCGGCTTATTCCACGCGCCGTCCGCGATGCCCTCGCCCAGTGTGCGTTGCGTCGGCTGGACCGCATCGCGACATCCGTTCCCTTCGTCGGAGCGCCGTTCGCCGGAACGGTCGTCTGGGGCTATGGTCGCGGGGAAGTGATCCCGCAATCTGGGTTCGCCTCCGCGACGCCGGTCTCGTTCGAAGGGGAATCGTTTTTCGCCATGGCCGGCTGGAAAGACTATCTCTCCGGTCTCTACGGCGACTACATGTCCCCGCCCCCGCCGGAAAAACGGGTTACCCACCACTCCTACCGGATCTACTGGAAAGAAGGCCAGCCGAAATGACCGTCGCGTTCGTCATTGCCGGCGGCTCGGGCCGCCGGATGGGGTTGGAAATCCCGAAACAGTTCGTCGAAGTGCGGGGAAAACCGGTCCTCGCCTACACGCTTGAGGCATTCGAGCGCCACCCGGAAGTCAACCGGATCGTCGTCATCTGCATCGACGGATGGCAGGACGAAGTCCGTTCATGGATTTCCAAATACGGGTTTTCCAAGTTGCACCGCATCGTGACGGGGGGGGCAACCGGACAGGAATCGATCCGCAACGGGCTCTTCGCCATGGAAACAGAGTGCGCCGACGACGACATCGCCGTCGTGCACGACGGCATCCGTCCACTCGTGGACGAATTTGTCCTTTCGGATGTCCTCCGCGTCTGCAGACTCCGGGGCGCTGCCGTGACGGCCATGCCCTACAACGAACAGATTTTCGTTGCGGACGACGATTTTTCCACGACGAAATTCATTCCCCGCGAAACGCTTCGCCGCGTGGCGACGCCGCAGGCCTACCGGTTCGGGCTGATCGACAAGGCCTACCATGAGGCGTTTGAAAAGGGAATTGGCATCCACGGATCGTCCTACGCGAACACGATGATGGTCGAACTCGGCCACCGCCTCTGGTTTGCCGCCGGTTCCGACAAGAACATCAAACTCACGACGCCGGACGATCTCGAACTCTTCAAGGGATATCTCGCCCGGAAAACATCCGGAGGCCTCGATTGAAGGACCGCCTGCTCTCGTCCGTCTACCGGGAAGACCTTGAACGAGTCCTGGAGGACGCCGCTCCGGCGTCTTTCCTCGGTGGCAAAACCGTTCTCGTCACGGGCGCGACCGGCCTTGTCGGCACATTCCTCGTCGACACCCTCCTGGCGGCGAACCGTTCCGGCGCGGACATCCGCGTCGTCGCCGTCGGCCGCAACCGGGCCCGGGCGGAGGAGCGATTCGCCGCCTACGCGGACGATCCACGGTTCCGGTTCCTCGCACATGACGTCCGCGAACCGTTCGATCCCGCCGTCTCGTTCAATGTCGCGATCGGCGGGGCAAGCCTCACCCACCCCGTTGCCTACGCGCAGCGTCCGCTGGAAACGATTCTTGTCAACATCGATGGAACGCGGAACCTCCTCGAGGCGACGGTCGCGCGCGGAGCCACCGTCGTCTTCCTTTCCTCGGTCGAAATCTATGGCAATTCGCGCGACGGACGCGCGTTCCGCGAAGAAGACACGGGCGCGCTCGACCTATCGACCGCCCGGGCCGGCTACACGGAATCCAAGCGTGTCTCCGAGGCGATCTGCCGGGCATACGAGGCCGAACGCGGGACCGACGTCCGCATCGCGCGGCTCTGCCGCGTGTTCGGCCCGACGATGCTGAGGAACGACACCAAGGCCTCGTCGCAGTTCCTCCTCAAGGCCGCCGCGGGAGAGGACATCGTCCTGAAAAGCGCGGGAGAGCAGTTCTTCTCGTATCTCCACGTCTCGGACTGCGTTTCCGCGATTCTGGCATTGCTCGCCAAGGGAACCCCCGGTCTCGTCTGCAACGCCGCGTCCCCGGATTGCGACGTTCGGCTGCGCCAGTTCGCCGAAATCGCCGCGGAGACGGCCGGAACCCGCGTCGTTTTCGACGTCCCGCCCGAAACGGAGCGCCGCGGCTATTCCATCGCGTCGACCGCCATCCTCGACGCCTCCCGCCTCCGCGCGCTGGGCTGGACGCCGCGGCTCGGCTTCCGCGAAGCCGTCCGGCGGACCGTGGAGGT
>OCVV010968764.1_pt1 | contig 14079 bp, 6 predicted proteins | sample 1539721 | NCBI WGS metagenome assembly OCVV01 (sample SAMN02144230, study PRJEB22623) | gut metagenome | biome: sheep rumen | host: Ovis aries | place: New Zealand
GAGCTGCCTGACCTTCTTTAAGTTCAACGATATTTTTATCTGCATCAGTTACGTTATACATTCCCTTGCCTTCAATGACTGTAAGAACTACCTTTTCTTTCTCATCGGATACTGCATGAGGCTGTGCAGCTGCTTCTATTGATGCACTCATAACAAGTTCTCCAGAATACTTTTCTGCCAGTTCATCAGCCTGTTCTGTTGTCACTTTTTTCTCAAGCTTCATCTGATAATTAAATGTCTGTATCTTATTGAAACTCCAGTCACTTACATTATCTATCGTTCCGAACATTCCAAGAGATGCCGACAGAATCAGCATACCACAGGCTGTACCGATTATTCCCATGATAGTTCTGAGTTTTGCACGTGATACGTCACGAAGATCGTATCTCGCTGTGAATCCCAGTTTATCCCAGAAAGGAAGCTTCTCAAAAATACAGTTTTTTCCGCTGACAGGCGGTGCAGGTCTGAGAGATTCGGCCGGTCTTAGTCTGAGGATCTTTCTGCAGCTTAAAAATGCCGCAAAACAACTGCTTCCTATCACCAGAAGAAGTATAAGTATACTTGAACCGTCAAAGCCTGTTTTCCAGTCAGGTACAGTAAAGCCGTTCTCGCCGCTGAATTTGTCAACCATTTTCTGTCCGATCTTAAATGTACCTAAAATGAAACCAATAGCTGCGCCAAGTACCGATACCAACAGGCTGAAGCTGACATAATGAAACAGGATTCGTCCTGTTTTCATGCCAAGAGTATTCAGTGTACCTATTTGTGTACGCTGTCTTGCCACCATTCGGTTCATTGATGTCATAATAACAAGCATGGAGATAATGATAAAAATAAAGGAAAATCCCCATGAAACTCCATCATGCTGCTGAAGCTCAGAATCAAGACGGGCTATACCTGCAACTGCATTTCTGTCACTCATTACCGAGTAATTCCCGTCAATTGCTTCAGATACCTTTTTTTCGTCTATTTCATTATCCGACTCAGCTTTTAGCGCTATCTGATTATACGGAAGCTCTGCCCCGAATATTTCTTTCACGCTGTTGTATGAAATGTAGATATAACCTATGTAATGAAAGTCAACTGTCAGATCGTCAGGAGCGATCATATATTCATACTCTGCACTGTCAATAAGTCCCCGTACAGTTCTTGTTACCTTATTCTGTCCAGCCTTGAATGTAAATTCCTCTCCGCACTTTATATCCCATGCTTTGGCAAATCTGTCCGCAATCCATATGCCCTCTTCATCATCAGGATCATATTCATCACCGTCTATCAGATACGGTTTGCTGACCTTATTGCTGTTCTGTGCATACACATACAGCGTTGCATTATTATATTCCGAAGCTTCAGCAGAAAAAAACAGTCTCGGCTGAACCTCACCAACAGTTCCGACAGATTTTATCTTATCTGCATCATCATCTGAAAAGCCTTCGCCATATAGCCAGTTATCTGCAAGAACCGTTTTATCGTGGAACACGTTTCTTGCCTTTTTTGCACCTATAACATTTCCTTCAAGACCTGTGAAAAGCATTACTGCAAGCATTGAAAGAAGAAATACCGAGAAGAATTGTCCGAAATTCTTTCTGAGATCTCTGCACAACTTTTTACGAAGCATTACCACTCCACCTCCCTTACAGGAACAGGAGCTTCATTAACATACATCTCTTTTATTTTTCCGTTTTTCATGCGTATTACTTTATCTGCACACTTGGCAATATCTGCATTATGAGTTACCAATATTACAGTTTTGTTCTTCTTTCTGCACATATCTATCATAAGTTCAAGAACGAGAACGCCTGTTTCCGAATCAAGTGCACCTGTCGGCTCATCGCCCAATATAATTGCAGGATCTTTTGCAAGTGCTCTGGCAATGGATATTCTCTGCTGTTCACCGCCAGAAAGCTGTGACGGAAATTTGTTGCGGTGTTTTTCAAGTCCGACCGCCTTTAACAACTCGGAAGCGTCCAGAGATTTTTTTGTGATATCCTTGATGAGTGCAATATTCTCATACGCTGTCAGACTTGGCAGCAAATTGTAGAACTGGAATATGAATCCGACTGTTTCTGCACGGTATTCCGAAAGCTGCCTGTCATTAAGTCCTGATAGCACCTTGCCATTTACTTCGACAGTGCCTGATGTTGGAATGTCCATGCCGCCCAGCATATTCAGCACTGTTGATTTTCCTGCGCCTGACTGTCCAAGTATTACTGTGAATTCACCCTCATTGACTGTAAAGCTGATATTGTTTACAGCTATCTGTTCAGCTTCTCCTTTTCCGTATTTCTTTACAACATCAGTAAATTTTACTATTTCTTTCATGAATATGATACCTCCTGTTGATATCAGAGTTCTGCGGTAAATGCTTCATTTGTTGTGTGGAAAGTGATCTCAAAACGCTCTCCCTCGGAAAGATATCCGGAAATCTTTTCGATAAAATCCTCGGGAATAAATAAATATCCGTAACTCTTTCCCTCAGGTGCTCCGTTTTCTATCACCTGTTCTGCAATAACAGCTGCTGTGATGCCGCAAAGGACACTGCTGTCATGAACATCAAGTACATACCGTACACATTTTTCAATGCCGTCCTTTGAGCCGATGAGTTCTGCACCAAGTATAGCGTGAATCTCCTCATTTAGTGCCTTGCGGCGCTTATCACACTCCTTTCTTATCACATCTGACAACTCGTCTGAACCTGTTTTGGCAAAAAGACTGACCATTTTAAGGATAAACGCAAACTGCTCCATATTTTCATAGACATTGAACCATCTGAAACAGTTTATTTCTTCCCTTTCCGCCAGATGCACAAGTTCATGACTTATGTAAGGTTTCAGAAATACCTCATTATCAAAAAACGGCAGTTTGTACCTTTTTCCAATATTAAGACTGATATGTTCGGTACTGCCGTTGCTGTAAAACATATCTCCCTTTCCTGATACCTCGGAGCTGAGTATTATGTCTATCAGGGCATTTGCCGAACATATCTCATTTCCTCCCTGTATCTCGGTAACAGAGTATACCTTATCAAAATACTTTCTGCCTGCCATCATCGGAAGATATGCTGATAATCCCGGAATATAACCGCATGATGTAACATACACTCCTCCCTCAGGCAGTTTCTTATCCATTACTGCATCAGTCAGATCAATATAAACGCAGCCGTTTTCAGCTGCCGTTTTTGCAACTTTTTCACCATATATAAACGAGGGCGCAATGCAGTTGATGATATATCTGCACTTCTTGCAGAATTCCGTCAGCTCAGCCTGTGAGCCAATATCAACTTTCTGCTGAGTAAAGTTTTCATTATCTGCAAATTCCTCTGTCTGACGGCGCTGAGCACCACAGACAGTGTATCCTTTTTCAAGAAGATAAGCCGCAACGTGTCTGCCGACCGTTCCGCTGCTTCCAAGAATTCCTATAATATTATCCATAGCTGCATTATTCCACCGCAAGAAGATCACTTATACTTGAACTCGCTTTCAGCTTGATCTCATTTCCGCTTTTTTCGCTGAGTTCAAATGAAAGCATCATTATATCCAGAGAATCAAGCCCCAGCTCACCAAGTGTACTTTCATCGGAAAAATCGTGATCTGTATTTAATTTGCATTCTGTAAATATATCTTTCAGTTCATTTTTACTCATGATTATCACTCCTGATCTTTTTTTCTTTCAAGCAGTACAGTACCGTGACTAAAGCCGGCACCAAATCCGCATCCGACTATTCGTTTTATTTTTTCATTTTCTATCTGATCTGCCAACATAAGCGGAATAGATGACTGCCCTGTGTTGCCGTAATCGGCAGAAAGGAAAAGTGTCTTTTCCTGTGCTTTCAGCAGTTTTCCTATGAAGCTGACTATTTTCAGACTTGCCTGATGCAGAAGTAGCAGATCAATATTCTCCATAGTTAACTTATTCTGTGCAAGTATGTCTTTTACTGCAGGAGGAACTATCCTACAAGCAGAGCTGAATACATCTGCACCTGTCATTCTGAGCAAACCGTCTATGATCTGTATAGCATCACAGCTTTTTGGTTCGGTAGCACATCTGCTGTCCGTTATTGTAAAACCGCTTCCGCAGCGTTTCAGCAGTGTAGCTGTGGCAGCATCACCAAGAAGCATTGCAAAATCCAGTATGTCCCTGCTGATAAACGAACTGAATCTTTCACCTGTGAGTATCAGAGTATTATCTATATTCAGCTTTTCCGCTATATGAAGTGCGTAGCAGAATCCTGCACAACCCTGATCTATGTCAAATGTCATACAGTTGCTGCTGCATCCTATTTTATTATGTATTACAGCAGAGGTATGCGGCACAGAATAATCCGGTTTCTGTACCACTGTAATTATAAGTCCTATATCTTTCGGGTCTATGCTCGTTCGGACAGCAAGATCCTCATAAGCTGCAAACATCATTTCAGTAACAGTTTTCTCTTTTGAATATGCAAGTCTGCGGAAGCCTATCTTTTCATCGATAAATTCTTTTGTTTTTCCGAAGCGTTCTGCTATCTCATAATTATCACAGCTCGTTTCAGGGATATACCTGCCTATACTATTTATTACCATTCGTTTTTCCTCCGATGTATATTATGCTCTCCTCTTTACGCACAAAATCAGGGATCTTTCCTGATGGATACCCTATTGCAAGAGCTGCCCAGACAATATATGATCGTGGTATACCGTATTGGTCAAGACGTTCTCTGATTTCCGCTGTATCACATATATTCATAAGCGGATTCAACCATACACTGCCAAGGCCAAGAGAATGACAGGCGATCATGATATTTTCTGCCGCACAGGCTGCATCTTGTATTCCATCTTTATTACGTCTTTCGTTGGATATCAGTATCATAAGCGGCGGCTCACCGAAGCCATGGAAAGACGTTTTCTCACGGGCAGCAATTCTGCCTGTCAGTTCTTTCAATGAACGTATCTCATCTCTGTCGGAGATCACCGTAAACATTCTTGTACGTGTATTTCTGCCTGACGGTGCTGCTGTTCCTGTCTCTGCAAGAAGTCTTACTATATCCTCAGGAACAGTTTCTTCAGTGAAGTCCCTGACACTTCGTCTGCCAAGTATTGCACTTATTACAGGATTACAATTATTATTCTGTCTCTCATACATTGCTTTCAGCTTTTTTCGTTCTATCTTTCCCATAGAATTGTGAGGTATATTATCAGTAATAATAATATCACGTGGCAGCTTCATATGTTCCAGATTCCGTGACATATGTTTTTTTATCTCATCGACGGTTATTGTCCTGTCTTCCATCGGTTTGATATATATTACCGGTACTTCGCCGAACATATCATCCCTGACACCCACACAAACTGCTTCTTCGATATCTCCGTAACCAAGTGCGGTATGCTCTATCTCAGACGGAGATATCTTTTCACCTCCGCAGTTTATTATATCGTCAGCTCTTCCTTCAAATAATACATATCCGTCCTCATTAATGCTGACTATGTCTCCCGTAAGCAGCCAGCCATCATGAAATACAGCTTCTGTCAGCTCCGGAGCTCCTATGTATTCGCTCATTACCATTTCACCTTTTAATGCCAGTCTGCCGCTAATGTTATTTTTACGGGATATATTTCCGTCTGCATCTGCAATTGCTGCTTCAGCACCGTTTATAGTCCTGCCTGCTGAATATGTATTTTTATCCTTTGAAACGTTTATGAAAAGTGCTCCGCCTGTTTCAGTCGAACCCCATGTATTCAGGATATCTGTGTTTTTTAGCAGTACACACAAACGCTGACGCATATTCAGCGGAAGTGCTCCTGCACTGAATTCAATATATCTTAGTCCGCCAAGAATATCTGCTGTTTTTTCCTCACCAAGCTGAGACAGCATCATTTCTATCCCCACTGTTATATACGCAAGTCCTGTACAGTGGTTCTTTCGGATATTTCGTTCCAGTTCGTCGAAGAAAAGTGCCCCGTTCTGTAAAACCACCTCTGCTCCTGCATAAAGCGCAGAACGGAATACCCTTAGTCCATATGAATGGCTGAGAGCGATGGGGATAAGTATCACATCATCGCTTTTTATTCCTACACCATCATATGTCATCTGTATATTGGCACTTATACTTCTGTAAGTATGCACAGCACCCTTTGGCTTTCCGGTAGTACCTGTTGTAAAAATTATCTCTGCTGTTTCATCTTCATTTGGCAAAACGAAATCAAATTCTCTGAATTCCTCTGTTATATTTTCGGTTATATCAGCATAAGTCATTACCCTGACCTTATCTGTACTGATGTTTTTTTTGCGGCTGAGTGATATGAATATGTCAGCATCAGCCGTTCTGAGCAGTTCCTCAGCCTTTTCGCCACGCAATGACCTGTCAATCGGTATACTTATACCGCCTGAGGCTTGTACTGCTATAAATATAATTGCAAAATCGACAGAGGAATCAGCACTTATAACGACCCTGCTCTCTCGTTTCATGCCGTTTCTGCAAAGAATATCCGCAGCTGAGCATATCCTTTTCCACAGTACACCGTAGGTAACACTGCCTTTACGGTCGGTAACAGCTATTTTATCGGGAATTTCCTGTGCTTTTTCCTGTATTATTTTATAGAGAATGTTCATAGCTTCATTCCTCCGAAAGCTGCTTTGAAATACACCTTGAAAGCTCGTTGACAGTTGGATTATCATAAATCTGATAGATATCAAATTCAATACCGAACATCTCATTTATAGCTATTGACATCTGCTGTATGAGCAATGAATTTCCACCAAGATCAAAGAAATCCTCGTCTCCGTCAATTTTGCTGTCAAAGTCAAACAGTCTTCGCCATATTCCCTCCAGCTTTTCATTTACAGGATCGTGGATATTCTCACCGGTTTCACTGACTGTCGGCTCAACTGCATCATAAGTGACATTTTTATCTTCTTCAACAATTGGTTTAAGCTCAGTCGGATTCGTCACCGTATTATCTTTTATCCTGCTTTCTGTTGTCTTTGCATTGACAGGACGATTTGAAAGTGACTTATCAAGCTCCCAAAAATGTTTTTTCTCGAAACAGTATCCGGGAAGTGATATCCTTTTTGTTTCAGTACCTCTATAAAATTCATTCCAGTCAATATCACCGCCGCTGTTATAGTAAGCAATAATGAATTTCTCAAGTCCTTTCGGATCTGAAACATCATAGATACGAATATTTCTTGGCAGATCTTTCAACTTTGTGATATCTCCGCCTATTACCGCAACTGCTGTCCTGTCTTCAAGTTTTTCAAGATATCCCCTGATTTTGGTATAATCATCATCAACAGGTTCGGACTGCGGCAGCTTTTCCTCGGTTATCCTGTCAGCAGCAAGATCTATTACTGCTTTTCCTGTTTTATCCGCAAGTACAGTATCTGCCTTTATCTTAATTGATGTAAGGAAACTGTATACGGCATATTTTATGTTGATATCCTCATCTTCGGAAACTCTGCGGAATTTATTCTCAATTCCCGGAAACTCGCCTGAAAAATCGGAAATTCTTATTTCATTGGCTTTTGTGTGCTTCATAAGAAAAACAGTGTTCAGTTTTCTCGGTTCGGCATATGTCACCATTTCAAGCTGTTCTTCAAGTTCTGCAATATCATCTGCAGCAACCATTCTTCTGAGTGCATAGTCATCACGTCCGCTGTTAAGAGTGAAGCAAACAGACTCAAAAGGCTCATTATGCACGGATATGTGACTGATAACAGACTTTTTGTATTTCTCAAAAGAATATGGTGTCATTGCGGAAAGTTTTACAAGACTACGTTTGGGAACTGTTCTTTCATTTTCTGAAACATGATAATTCTCAGCTACTATATGAGCATTGGTTCCGCTTAATCCGAACGAATTTATACCAACTGTTCTGCGGATACCTTTATCCCATTTTTTTATTTCTGCAAGTGGTTCAAGTGCAGAGTGTTCAAAGTCAATAAGTGGACTTGGAGATGTAAAATTGCTTATAGGATAAGTTACTCCGTTCTTAAAACCAAGCATAACTTTTATAAGTGAAGAAAGACCTGCCGCATAGGAAAGATGACCTATATTGGATTTAACCGAGCTTAACAGTATATGTGAATCACTGCTGATACCGTTCTGTTTCAGGCTTCGGTCTATACTTGCTGCCTCAACAGTATCTCCGATTGTCGTTCCTATACCGTGTCCCTCTATTTCGGTTATCGTCTTGGGATCAATGCTATTCCATGCTTCACAGATAACCTCGCTCTCTCCCACTATACTTGGCATTGATGGTGATTCAGATCTTCCTCCGTCACCATTTACTGCACCGCATTTCAGTACGCCATAAATGTGGTCGCCGTCACGTTCCGCATCTTCAAGTCTTTTCAGAAGAACGCAACCTGCTCCCTCTCCCAGTGCAACACCATCAGCGGCCGCATCATATGGTCGGCTTTTGAATGTTGGTGAAGAAAGTCCGAATACATTATAGTTGTTATCGACCTGCGGTATATTCAGATTGACAATCACTCCGCCCACAAGACCGAGATCGGTCTCATGAACAGTGAGCTTCATACACGCATCATGAACTGATACCAATGCAGATGAACAGCCAGAATCAAGTATGGCATTTGCTCCTCGCAGATCAAGAAAATGTGCTATCCTTCCGGGCGCCATTGATGGCATATTTCCTTTAAGAGATACTCCGGTATGCCTTTTTATCATAGTGCCGTATATATTCTGAGTGGTCGCAAGATATACAGAGCACCTGCTTCCCCTGATCTGCTTCAGTGAATATCCTGCATCAAGAACTGCAAGAACTGCCATTTCCATTGATATCCTCTGCTCAGGACTGAGATATCCTGCCTCTTTTTCTGATATTCCGAAAAATTCATTGTCAAAGCAATCAATATCGTTCATGAAGCCCATGTCAACATACTTGTTTTTTCTGTCGAATCCCATAAGCTCAAGTCTTTCATCAGGAATCATGCCTATGCAGTCACGCTTTTCCGCAAGTACCTTACTGAATTGCTCCAGATCGTCAGATTGGGCAAATTTACCACTCATGCCTATTACGGCAATATTATTGTAATTCAATTCTATTTCCTTTCATTTATGCATTATATCATAATTATATTATCGTTTGTTTCACTGACTGCATCGTCAGGTTTAATAAGTGATGTGATCAATCTTACACTGGGATTGTCATAGAAATCAGCAACCGTAAATGCTGTACCGAATTCCTCATTTATCCTGTCAATAAGACTGATAAGTTTAAGAGAATTACCTCCGACCTCGAAAAAGCTGTCAGTAGGAGCAAGATCGCTTATCATAAGCACTTTTTTCCATAGATCAATCATGCGTTTTTCAAGTTCTGCATCGGATACAGGGACATTCTCCTGCTTTCTGTTTATCAGCTCGGCATTTCCTGATGACTTCACTGTTATATCTTCAGTTGCGGTATAGCATATCTTAGTAACCATTTCATTTGCTGTTGTGTCAAAAAGTACAGCATATGTTCTGTGAAGTGACTGATTATCAAGATCAAGACCAATAACTGAACGTCTGATATCCATAGAGAGTACTGCTTCAGCAGAGGTCACACCCTGTCTGCCCTTTATCAGATGATATCCTGCATACTCAGCTGATATATTGTCATTATCCGTATCATAACGGCTGAGTCCTCTATTCTTCCATTTGCTCCATGCAATGACATAATATCTGTTCTTATCGCATGACAGCTTAAAATCGTATATATATCTGCTTGCAGCGGAATAGGTGCTGTAAGACTGACCGCCAAGTATACCTGTCACGCTTGTGAAGGCTATAAGATCAATGTCCTCTCTGCTGCTCAGGAAATGATCTATATCAGCAAAAGCAGCCTTTACAGATGTAAGTTCACAGCTAATTTCCTCTGCCGATTTGCTGACTGCAAGGAACTTTTCCTTATTGGACGGATCATAATTCTCAGGACCTGCCGACAGGAATGAAATAATGCCGTTTATACTGCTGTTACGAGAAATATCGTCGAGAACTGCTCCAAGCTGTCCTGCCTCAGTAATATTACAGCTAATATAAGTTATGTGTGTATCTTTGTTGAATTCGGAAAGCTGTGATCTCACTTCAGCCTCACTTCTTCTTCCTATGATATAAAGTGAAGCAGCGTAATTATTGGCAAGTCTCTTGGCGAACAGTGAACCTATTCCTCCGAATCCGCCGATAAGCACATATGTACCATTTCTGACAAAAGGTGTACGTACAGGCTTTTTATCATCAATGTCTATCCTGTAAAGCTTTTCAACTGCTCTTTCAGAACCATTCCTGTATACAACACTGTTTCTGATATTCTTCTTTGCTGCATCGTTAAGCTCTTCCATAAGCTCATTGTCTGATATATTCCCGTTGTATACAACTGTTCTTATTCTTATACCGCTGTTTTCCTGTACCAATGCTGCACAGAAGCCCTTGATCAAAGATGCTGACGGATCATCAGCAGATACTGCCACAACAAAGCTGCCTTCAGCTTTTTCCGCAACATACCTGCTGAGATATTCAAGTTTATCAAAATGTCCGTTATTTTCAGAACTGCTTTCAAATCTGATTATTCTTTCAGTTTCCGATATACCTGCTCCCGAAAGCTCTTCCTTTTCAGTAACGGTTCCGCAGAACCACATAGGTATCCTGTCCTCACCACCGGTAGCCTGAGCTTTCAGTTCACCGTTCATGAATTTCTTAACAAGCAGCTTTTTCTCGATCTTGCCAATAGCTGAACGTGGTATCTCATCAACTGGTATCGGAACAAGATAATTAAAGCTGAATCCGTATGAACTTATCATTATTCTCGTTATCTGATCCTGAATGTTTTTTCTGTGAGACTTATCACTTTCTCCATAGAATATGACAACCTGATCCTGATTGGTTTCTTCGTCTTTTACTGCCGATACTCCGACTGTACCGGTTTGAACAAGATCTATTTCCTCAATATTTTTTTCGACCTCAAGACAGCTGACATTTACGCCGTTTACAATTATTATTTCCTTGTTTCTGCCTGTGATAATGACCTCGCCTTCTTTTATCATGGCAAGATCACCCGTATCGAACCAGCCGTCCTCTGTGAATGAACGGGCATTTTCCTCGTCAAGCTCATAATATCCTGTGAATACCGCTTCTCCCTTTACCTGAAGGCGTCCTATATCTCCCATATTTACGGGAACATTGTCAGGATCTGCTATTCTTACATAGTTACCGGCAAACAGAGTTCCGACAGCAACCGAGTTATTGTACTTTATCTCGCCGAAACGCTCCGATGAAAGGATACCCGATGTAGTTTCTGTCATTCCCCAGCACGGATTCATACAAGCTCTGTCAAGTCCTTTTTCTGCCAACAATCTGAGCAGCTCATCGCAGGAGTTATAGTTGATAGCTTCTCCGCCGTTAAGGATATGCCTTACCGAACTGAGGTCTATATCCATATCCTTTATTGTATCCTTATGATCAAGAAGCATACCATACGCAAAATTAGGTGCCCATGTAGATGTAACTCTGTATTTATCAATAAGTCTGAGCCATAAAAGCGGATCCTTCAATATCTCCACTGACTCTGTTTCTATCTGCATAGCTGCTGTGGCAACACCCTCAATATGAGACATTACCAGTCCACCCACGTGTTCCAGCGGCATCCAGTTCATAAGCACCTCATTATCCGTAACATCAGGATAATGCTCTATATATCCGAGAGTGCGGCAGATAATCCTGTGATGATGTATCTCTACGCCCTTCGGAAGTCCGGTACTTCCTGAAGTGAACATCATCATAACAGGATCATATTCATCTATATCCACAGGTGTGAATGTATTTCCTTTTTCTGAAAAAATATCCTCTGCACTGAGTACATTCATTCCGCAGTTCAGCTTTGAAAGGCTGTCATACTCTGCATCGCCTCCAACAACATCAGGACAATGAGCTATTTTCCATACATTTTCAAGTCTTGTTCTTGCAGATGACTTTTCAAGGAAATTATAGTCCTGCGGCGGAAGCAGAGGAAGTGCTGTCATACCTGCCATAGCTATTCCCCAGAATAAAACGATGATATCAAGCATCTCAGATATCTCCAGTATCATTCTGTCACCTTTTTTGTAGCCCATCGCCTGTAAGTTGGCTGCAACTGTTTCTGCCTGTTTCCAGAGTCCCTTGTATGTTGTATTCTTTTCAGCACCGCCGTTTCTGATAGAGATAAGTTCTGTATCCGGCCGCTTTTCAACTGCTGTTCTGAGGATATCAGTAACAAGACGCCATTCTGTTTCGGGAAGTTTTCCGCCATCAAGGAATGACGGTTCAGTTACCTCACAGTTTTTTTCCTCATTTTCAGCTGAAGATGTTACACTTGTTATATGGCAATATTTCTTTCCTGCATTACTTCTTTCCGCAGTAAGATCATAGGAAATAACATCACTGCTCATTCTTACGTTATTTATAGTTTCTTTAGCTTCTGAAAGTATATCAAGAGCAAGTTCAGCAAGTCTTTCTCTGTCTGTAACACCGTTTGTCAGCGGATATTCTCCCAGTCTTATCCAGAAAGGTTTAGAAAGTGTTACACTTCTGAGAGCAGCATCAAGTTTTTCAGTATCTGCCTCCGACGATGAGGTATAGAATATAAAAATATAATCGCCGAATACTATCACTTCAGGTTCAGTGATATGGCCATCGCTGCTTATGATATCGACTATATCAGATGAAGGCTCCGATATCCTTGATACATTTATACCTTCGATACAGTCAGATATTTTTACGGTTTTATCGGAAAGAAGATTACCAAGAATCATTCCGCATACCTCTGACACACTGTCAAGACGCTTCTGAGTGAATCGTGATGCTCTGGCAGAAAAATCAATACCATAACCATTTTCAGAATCGTTAACATATCCCATAAGATCAAACTGCATTACACTTTCATGCTCTGCTCTCTGAGTCTTCATGGTAACAACAGAGTTTTCGTCATTTTTTCTGCCTGTGAGCATATCGCTGCGAAGGGCAAATGTGCTCTGAAAAATAGGGTTATACCCGGTTTCTCTCTTGAGTTTAAGATCAGAAGCCATTTCATCAAGCTGATATGAGCCGTGATCAAGTCCTCCTATCACCCGCTCATGTATCTGTGCAAGGAACTTGTCCTTTTCGATTTCAGTATCAATATCAGCAAATATTGGTATAGTATTGGAATAAAATCCAATTATGTTTCTCCATCTTGCATCATCTCTGTTCAGAACAGGCGTTCCAACTGCTATGCTTTTCTCTCCGCTGAATACAGAAAGAGTCAGCACATAGGCAGCAATATAAAGACTGTAAGGAGAAATGTGTCTGCTGCGGCAGAATTCATCTGCAGCCGACTTATCGGTAAGTGCAAGATGATGATATACCGATTCTGCTGACATTTCAGTTTTTTTGTGAAGATCGGCAGGTATCTGAGTGTAGATATTTTCTTTTCTCAGAAGTTCTTCCCAGTATTTTCTGTTTGCTTCAAACTTCTCAGAGGAACGCTGTGATTCAAGAGCATATTCATAATACTGATGAGTTGCTCCCGGAAGTTCTTTTCCCGACATTACAGCCTCATAGCACTCCAGAAGCTCGTTTTTCAGTATATTCGCCGACCAGCCGTCAAAGAAGATATGATGTACCGTTATAAGCAGTATGTGTCTTCCGTCAGCAGTTTCGATCAGTACAGTACGTACAGGAAGATCTGCTTCAAGATCAAATACTTTTTGATATTCCTCCAGATATAAATTGTGTATACTCTTTTCATCTGATGCTTCCGTTTCATTCAGATCAGGAACAGCATCATTGTCAACTATCTGGAATGCTTCACCCGAAAGCTCTAAAATACGGCTTTTGAATACCTTCTGTCTGCTGAACAGCTGCAAAAGAGCCTTTTCCAGTATGTTCCTGTTAAATTTTCCGTCTATATCTATGGAAAATGTTACATTATATTCTGATTTGTTCTGTGATGTCTTATATAAAAACCACATTCTTCTCTGCTCCGGAGAAAGCGGATATATACCGAATTCTTCTCCGGAACTTCTGATCCTGTCAAGCAGTTTTATTTTCCCTGCTTCATCAAGTTCCTTATATCTATTTTTTATATTTAT
>OCVV011324185.1_pt1 | contig 14071 bp, 15 predicted proteins | sample 1539721 | NCBI WGS metagenome assembly OCVV01 (sample SAMN02144230, study PRJEB22623) | gut metagenome | biome: sheep rumen | host: Ovis aries | place: New Zealand
GGCATTACGACGTTGTGCACAATATTTATACCAGACTCCGCTTTCAATAGTAATATCATACCAAGAATAATTTAACTATTCTCCTGTTTTATATGTAATAGTTTTTATATCTTCCCATTTATGAAAATTTGATTTAGAAGAAGTGCGTCTAATCGTTAAATTACCAATAAATTTTTCATGATCTGTTGTTATAATATCAATTTTTACTCTACCATTTTCTTCATCTGGCGTTGCAGTAATTGTTGCATTTAATTTATCAACACCTTGTTCAATAACAGTAAAATTGTAGTTTTTGGTTTCAGTATATAAATTATTTGTTTTATAGGTAAAAGATAAAGTATAATTAATGCTATTTAATAAATCATATCCTAATTCATAATTTATTTCATTAGGATTATATTGATTAGTATATACCTATCCGCTATCAAAAAGAATATTATTAAAATCATTATTTTGATAAAGTTTTATATTATAACTTTTTAAATATTCTTTTTCCTATATTCCATTTGCATAATACAACTATCCTATTAAATCTATAATTGAATTTGTTAATACTGTTTCCTGATTCGCATCAGTATTATCAAAACCTCTAATGGTAATAATTGGTTGTTCAATTCCTTTGATTAAACAAACTTTTGACCATTCTGAAAAAAATTGCATATTATCATATAGCCAAGTAGCTAATCCTTTTCCAGTACTAGGCGGATTTGGCGCAGATGTCGAGGTAAAACGCAATTGAACTTTATAAAATTCATTTAATCCAAAAACACCTTCTGTTAAATCACTAATTGGGATTTCAATATAATAATTATAATTATCTTGTACAGTAGAATCATATATCATTGAAGCAATTTTTATTCCAGATGGATAATTTGTAGAATTAAAAGCAGATTGATTAGTTTTTTGATTAATTAAAGAAATTTGAACATTTTTTATATCTGTTGCAGAATTATAATTAGAAAGAGAAAAATAAATTCTACAAGTTTTTGTCCTTATGAAACTCGGCAATGTATCATAAACTAGAGGCGGATATAAATTAGAAGTAATTGCCATATTATTATATCTCCTTTTTTCTCTATTGTTATTTATTGCTATTTCTATGCAGGCTACTTAATTGGTAATGCTCTTAATTCTTTCATAAAATTTTCTATAAAAGAATTACCGCCCTAATCTGAATAATGTTTAAATCTTTTTTCAATACAGTCAAGACTAAAATCATCAATATAACCTACTTTATAACAATAATAATGATGTTTTTCTGTTATGAATGATTTTATAGCATCTTTATCAGAATCTATTAACATATCTATTTTTGTAGTTAAGTCGTGCAATATTTTATCTGTAGCCTGTTGATTTTTTTCCAATGCTAACATTGTCTAACTACCTTTTTGTAAACGACGTTTTAATTCCTATTTTTCATTAATTTTATAATATTTTATATTAAAAATTTTTTTAATATAATCATATCCCCAATCAAAAAAAGAAATTAGACTTTTTATTGCTAAAGCTAAAAAAACAGTAAATATTAATATATCAGATAAAGAGTAACTCTAAAGTAACTTTATCAAGAATAACTCCCCCATTCAAATGATTTTTTTCTTACTAATTATATTAAAATTCTTTAAAATTAGTTATATTCTTTTGACCAAAAAGAAGGTTAATAAAAAAGCAAAAAGAAAAAATCTAAACCCATTTTTGGTTTTTAAAATACGAATGTCTGCGCGCCGAGCCATTACTTTTTTCTTTTAACAGGTTCTTAGAAACTTTTGCATATATAAAAAAAGAAGGATGTGCAAATTTTGCACATCCTTTTATATAGAAGTTATGCAGTAATTGCCGCATAACGCTGAGAAAGGAGTTTCTCAAGCATAAGGTCATAACCATCCTTACCGCTAAGGATACAGTCAATCATGGAAGGAGAAAACCCGCTCACATAACTGAAGCCTTCTCCAATCGCAGGAATATGATTTTCTCTAGCATCAAGATTCCAGAAAATGACCTGAGGCATCTGGTATCCTGCGGCAGACCACTGCTTTTTAATCTTTTCCAAATCAGAATTAACTTCTTCAATAGAATTAACAGTTTTGCAATAGTTTCCCCACATGCTGCGAGACCTGCCGGAACTCGGAGCATCAAAAAATACACATTCATCAAACTCCATATCGCTGAAAATATAAAGTCTGGTAGGCATATCTTTTGTTTTAACATGCTTGCTTTTAGCAGTGGCAAGAAGCATATCAAATACTGCCTGAAGGTTGGTATTCATACCCCAATCTGTCCGCACACAACGATTAAACTTATCAACAATATCAACACCTTCAAACTCAACCAATTCAGGATGAGAAGAGAAAGTAATAAAGTGATTAGCAAAAGGACCGTGTGCTTTATCTGCAATATAAGCGCCCATAGAAACCGCGGCTTCCATAGGAGTTCCACTCATAGAGCCAGATACATCAATAACCGCAATACCATTTTCCTCTCTGCCATTATAGAAGTCCTTGAGATTATCCCAATACTTCTGAAGCATAAGACGTTCAGTATTATCAATACTAGCACACTTCATTTTATAATCAAAAGCCTTATGAGCAATGTCATGAGGATAAAGAGCTTCTGCATTTACTTTAGTATCCTTACTTTTGGCAAAAGCTTCATACTTTTTAGCAAGAATATCGCGGCGAGCAAAAGCATTTCTATAAACTAGCCCAGCCTTAGAAGGAATCTTATCGAACTCGATTTCATCCCATCTACCTGCGCTCATGAGACGTTCAAGAACATTGATTCGTTCACGAAGAACAGAAAGAGTCTTTCTATATCCGCGATTAGTCATGTTAAGAAAGTTAGCAAGAGCATATCCAAGTCTCTTTGTATCTACGTTAGATGCATTTTGAGAAGGCATCCACTTAGCAAGAAGAGATGGAGTCTTGCACTGAATATCAAGAGCAAGCTGATGCTTAATAACCTTAAATGCGGCGGTCTGACACTTTGTATCTTCTGCAACGTAAATCAAATCATCCCAGCGACCAAATTCACTGACATTGATAAGATTTTTCTTTGCCGTTTCAGGATAGGCATTGCACAACCAGTGATATGCTACTCTGAAGAAACGACGTTCTCCCTGTCCTCCGCGCACATCTCTAAGATAAAAAAGACATTTCATCGCGAGATTCGGGTCCTCTTCAAATGCATTCTTAAAAAGCAGAATTACATCTGCATCAGAACGCGTTCTATATGCTCCACCAAGCGCAAACATATCAAGAACTTTAGAATTGGTCGTCTTATGAGTTACGCCGCCATTCTCTGTATAATCAATATTATTATCTCTCTTCATTTGATTAAGAAAAGTATTCATATTTTCTCCTTTTATCACTTCATTTTATAATGTTTATACCAATAACGATATTCTTCTTTTTTATTAAGTGACCGTTTATACCATTCGGGATGCTGTTGATAACTTTTTACCAAATCTTCCCAATATTCTTCCCAAGATTGGAGTCCGCCATAATCACAAATATCATAAGAACAAAAAATTTTTTTAAAGCTTCCTCTTGATAAGGTTTTATCTATATCTTTTAAATAGTTTCTAACAGCATGATTAGCTACTCTCTTTTTATCTTTACCTTTTTTATCCCCACAATAAGGAGATTTTTTATAAGATCTACTCATTCAATCGCCTCCAAATAATATAGGACTAGGTATTAATTATATAATATCTAGTCCAAAATCAAAAGAAAGGGAGTGAAGTGAATTACTTCTATAATTATTCTTTAATTTTAAACTAGACACTTTTTAAATTGTAGGGTTATAAATTAAAAGTTTATTCCTAATTAAAAATTGCTGTGTGTGTCTATAGAGCGTCATATGAGATTCGAACTCACAATCCTTTGCTTGGAAGGCAAAAATGTTAGCCATTTACACCAATGACGCAGAGCTGGGGTAGTTGGATTCGAACCAACGCATTGCGGAGTCAAAGTCCGCCGCCTTTAGCCACTTGGCTATACCCCAATAAGACAAGATGCTTTTTATAATTTTAGATTTTTATTAACGACAAATAAAAATAGTAAAAATTAGAATTATTATATTTTGCTGTAAGCATCTTTATTTTCTCATTTCTCATATATATATTATATCAAAAATTTTTTAAAAAATCAATTAAGATTTTATAAAATCTCAAAAGAAAGTATCAAATAGATGAGAAAATGAATCAAATGGATTAAGGTCTCCAGTGTGAACCGTCATATGAAAACTACCATAATCCTTAACAAAAGCATCAAGAAGTTCATGATAATGTTTATTTGCTTCAAGGCTTGCATTATAAGCCATTTCAACCTCATTAGCACGCTCTTTACGAGTTGCATTCAACTTCTATGCTTCTGCCTTTTTCTTTGCTTCAGCTTCATCAAATGCCTTTTCCGCGGCAAGACATTCATCCACTGTTGCATAATACTTATTTGTCTTTTCACTTAAAATCTTCATTGTAAAACTCCTACCTTTCACAAATATTTTTTCGCAATAATCTATTCTTATATTGCGAATGGCTGGATCCAGAATTGAACTGGAGACATACGGATTTTCAGTCCGCCGCTCTACCAACTGAGCTATCCAGCCTAGTGACAATAGTGGGACTCGAACCCACACCGCACATCTGCCTCATAATTAAAGGTCTTACAATGCTCGTTTTCCAGCACGAGATATTGTCATAATAGTGCGCGTGATGGGATTCGAACCCATGATGAGAATAATCTCGACGGATTAAAAGTCCGTTACCCTAGCCTCTAGGTGACACACGCTTTTAAGATTGGCGGAAGCATTGGCGCCTCATCTGCTTCACTTTAATGCTCATTAGCAAACCAATCAATCGGGCTGGGTGGATTTGAACCACCGACCTCGCGCTTATCAGACGCGGACTCTAACCTACTGAGCTACATCCCGTGGTGGCACCCGCAACTGTTCATGATACAGTGACTCTGCAGAGTTTCTAGGGTGCTAACCTTAATCTAAACATACTCGCCATGCACTTTCGTTTTTAAACAATTAAGGTATTTTCGTCGGGGCGACAGGAGTCGGACCTGCCTGACCTAGTTCCCAAAACTAGTGCGTCACCGCTACGCTACACCCCGTAAGTGCAATTATTAATTTGCACAATAATTAATTATTCGCATAAAGATCGGCAAAGAAATTTAACATAATACCTTCATCTTCTTTGTTGACACAAAAAAGTTCATATTCATCACCATGCTCTTTAAGCAATTCACCAATGGCAATATAACGACTGAGTGTCGATTTAAGATTTAATGCTTCTGTCCCATCATTTTTAATAAGAAGAATGTGATCTTTGCATTTGTCAATGCTTGTCCAAAAATTATTTATATTATCTATATTTTTTAATAGTTTCATTTTTTCCTTTCTTTATCTTACTTATATATTATATCAAAATTTTTATTAAAAATCAAAATTAATTATCTTTGCTAATATTTTGATAATATTCTTTAAAAGCATATAGTAGATAAATTACTTCTTTTGTTTTCTCTGGCGGAATTTCAAAACAATTTTTTCTAAATTCTGGTTCTGAAATAGCCCAAGTTAACAATTTTGAATATTCTAATGGCATTTCTTCTTTTTTATAAAGAAAAACCATAAATTCTTTTATAAAGGCATGAAGTAATTCATAAGAAATATTTTGATTATTTTTTAATTTTTTATGAATTATATTAGAATAAATAGACAAATTATTTTTATCCATATTTATCACTTTTCTTAAAGAGTTTTTTAAATAAATGGAGCATATGGGAATCGAACCCATCTGATTTTCTGTTTGCAAAACAGATGACCACTCCTTGCAGTCCCAAACCCCTGGCGGCGGTTTACTTTTTACTGAACAAACCCCCGAAGATAACAGGTTCTTACTTTAATTTTCCACATGTGTTCCTTTAGGAGTAATTCCTAGTCGGAGAAGAGGGAATCGCACCCACTCGGGACCGAAGCCATGAGTTTTACAGACTCACCCACCTACTTTAATGGTCTACTCTCCGAAAAAAATGTCTTCACTTGGAATCGAACCAAGATCAATAGCTTCGTAGGCTATTATTCTATCCTTTAAACTATAAAGACAAAATACGAGCGGGGGGAATCGAACCACCGGCAACCGCTTTATAAGAACGGCCCCATCACCACTTGGGTACGCTCGCAAAAATATCTCCAAAAGGATTCGAACCTTCGACCCTATGCTTAGAAGGCATATGCTCTATCCTTTTGAGCTATGGAGATTCAAAGGTGATTAGTGAGATTTGAACTCACGATATTCAGATCCACAATCTGACGCTTTAACCAACTAAACTATAATCACCATTAAATATGCGGGCAAGGATTTACACCTTGCATGGTACTGCGAGAATTTGTTCGTACCAGATACTACCTCGCATTTCATATAGTCTACGTCTACTTATTCCGTCACCGCATATTAATATTATATTACATTAGGACAAATGCATATCTAATCTGTTAGATTTAGATGACATTTCATCCGTCATCGTTTTTCCAGCATTGGGACAACTTAATTTACATTTTTTACACAGCCCTGTTTCCTCAAGCATTTCCGCAATAGTAAATGCTTCATCGTAACTACACATATTTTCTCCCATTATAATATTATATTCCATATTTTTAACAATTTTTAACGACGTCAACTGGATTTGAACCAGTACACCGATTTCTCGATTACTCAAAGGTTAGCAACCTTTTGCCTTACCAATTAGGCTTATGACGCCACGCGTACCGCCGCAGTGATTAACAAGATGCTTCGCGGTTTTCCTGGGTTTCATTCTTGTTCTTAGTTAGTAGCTAATTAACATCGAAGCGACGCGGGAGGGATTTGAACCCCCGTGCCCTTTCAGGCAAGCTGTTTTCAAGACAGCCTCGTTATGACCTCTTCGATACCGCGCCATAAACAGGAACTATTGGATTCGAACCAATGCTTTTGGTTTTGGAGACCAACGTGCTAGCCGCTGACACTAAGTCCCTAAAAAATATTGGCAGCTCGATCCTCACACAGCATTTTAATCCTCGCGGATTTCGTGGAACCAATATTATCTATCATTTAAAATACCCAAATTCCGCCGCTACTCATTTGATTTATACCTCACTTTTATATTACTTTTCAATTACATGATATTCAATTACAAGAAAGCGATCCTGATAAAATCTCAGTTCCATCATATTCTGCACAACAGTAAGATGCTTGCGATTATAATCATCGAGATAAATAATAGTAAACATACAAATACTCCTTTCTCAAAAATATGATTTTTAACTTTCTATATATATTATATCAAAAAATTTTTAAAAAAGCAATTTTATATTATAGAGATTCAAGCAAACTTTCAAGACTATTTTTAATCATAGTTCTTTCTGCAATAGCATCATCATAATACTGTAGCATCTTTTCATGATATTCAGTAATTGTTCTCATAAGATTTTCAGCTTCAGCAAGTCTTGAAGCTGCATTTTTAACTCTCTTCTGAGCAACTTTATAATCACATCTTGCTTTTGCTAGCGACTCGCCTTTCTTCTGGTCATAAACATCTTCAGTACTCGCTTTTGCAATTCCCTTTACGGTTTTCTTAGCGTAAGAAGAAATACAAATAGTTTCTCTGCCATTGTGAATAAACTTATACTTTGCCATAATTTTTAATCTTCCTTTTCTTTTTATTTTTTATTTATTATATATATATTATATTAAAATTTTTATTAAAAATCAATTTATTCTTTTTTCACTAAATAAATTTTCGCATATTTTTCACCATGTCTTAAACATTCACTATGACTCTCCATAAAAACATCTATATGCTTTCCACGCACGCCGCCGCCAGTATCTTCAACAATTCTATTTCCATATCCTTCAATATAAATTTCTGTTCCAGGTGGAAGGATTCCACAAGCAACTGTTCGACCTTCTGTTGCATATGCTCCAGATGAAGTTTGATGGCCCCATCCTTCAGAACAAATACGACATGGACAATAAAAAGTTAATTTATAAACCCCAATTTCTTCTAATACAGGCTCTTTTTCTTTTAAGGCTTCAACATAAATTTCATTTATAGTTCCATCGACTGCATTAGGTGGACCTTCTTCTATTTGCATTTCTATTGGAATAGGTTCTACATAATATGGTCGATTATTATCTTTATTTAAAAAAGTATATTTTTTTGCAGCATTTGAGTCAATAGCAATTAAAGTACACATTAACATACACATTAAAATTAATTTTTTTATCATAATAATATTATATAATATTTTTATTAAAAAATCAATAGGGAAGAATGTATCTTCCCTATTTTTAAATTAATTAATCAATTTCGTATGTCTTTCCTTTAATTTCAATTGACCCATTTTTATTTGCTTTTAATTTTTCACCAACATATAAAACAATTCCATTTTTGTCAGTAAAGAAATAAACATCATTACCATCATTTACATTGTTTTTATTTTTGGCAATTGTTCCATTTGTTCCAATTAAAATTTGACCTTCAGTAATTGCATTACCATAAGAAAGATTGCCACTATTTAATTGATAACCATTATTATATTCGGCATCAATACCCGCGAATTTTCCTTCTTCATGATTGGCTTGCAAGATAATACCATTTTTTACAAACTTTTTAATTTTTGAAACATAGCCATTTTCTGCTTCGCCATTGTTCTTAAAATAAAAATCATATGTATCATCTGCAAGTTCAATTTTTACTGTACCAGTTTTTCGGGAACCATCTTCCTCTGTTGAAAAATAATATAATTTTTCAAAATCTAATTCTTTAATTTGGTCGCTAGACATATCAATATATTCTGTATCACCAGATTTATTGGTATATTCATCATCTTCAAGAGTTACAAGACCATAAAGCATACGCCCCATATCATCAAAAACATAATTCCTATTATTAATCTTTTTAATGGTACTTTTAACTATCTTGCCACTATTGTCTGCATACCACCAAGAATACTCATCATTATCATAGTCTTCTTGAATATAATCTTCATCTGGAATTGCCCAGAACCAATGCTTTTTAATCATTGTACCATCTGGATTCATATAAGTCATATTACTAGAGGATGCAATAGAAGCTGTTGCGGTTGCCGCCCATTCGCTTAGCATATGACCATCTTCTGTATTGAAACGATAAGTAGCACCATTAATGGTTTTCTTTTCATCTAAAGATTTCTTGCCTGTTGGTTTAAAATAAAACCAGTAGTCTTTTGATTCTCCATCATCTTCTACTTCAATTTGACGCCAACCAATAGTAATAGCACCGTCATCTTTATCACCAGCATAATACATTGCGGATTTCCATCCATCTGTATCATCTTCATCAATAGAAGTTAAGCTTGAGGCATCAATCCATCCATAAAGCATTTTTCCTTCAGAATCAAATGCATACTTTTGACCATTAATAGTTTTTAAATTTGATGAAGTAAGTTCATCCTTCTTTGTTACATATGCTTTTCCATCTTCCTTAAAATAATACCAATTATCTTCATAATTAATCCAAGTATTACGAACCATTGTACCATTAGGATCAAAGTAATAATAATTATCATTATCCTCAAGAATAACATCCATGAGTAAATTACCTTGATCGTCTACATAATACCAATCTTCGCCAGACTTTGCCCAACTATTAGTAATTATTGTATTATTTTTGTCTAAATACTTCCAAGTTCCGTCCTTATTACTCCAATGATTTGCAGCAAATGCTGTTGAAATCATCATCATTGATGCAATTGAAGTAATAAGGCACATCTAAATAAATTTATTCTTCATTTTAAATATCTCCTTTATAAATAAAAATTTGATACAATATTGCTATTGTATCAATAAGTGGGCACGATGGGACTTGAACCCACACGAACTCTCGTTCCCGGGATTTTAAGTCCCGTGCGTCTGCCGATTCCGCCACGCGCCCATATAACAAGATGCAATGAAAGATTTGAACTTTCTCACTAAAAATTTTACAGATTTTTTGTTTTACCCTTGTTATATTTGCTGTATGCATCTTAAAAGCTCCCCAAGGGACTCGGACCCTTAGCCTCAGCATTACAAGTGCCGTGCGCTACCAATTGCGCTAGAGGAGCAAAATAATAATGATAGAACTATATCGGATTTCTCCAAGCATGTTCACTTATTGGCTACTTTATATTTTTATCACTTTTATAATCCAATTTCTATTATTTTTCTAATCAACTCTATTGGGGAAGACATCTCGTGTAACGAAGAACCCATAACATAATATAATCACTCAGTATCAAAGTCATACTACACTGACTATTCTTTTTCATTGATTGGGGGTTATAAAGCTTTAAAAATATATACTCCAAACTTTCAGCCATCATTATTTATATAGCGCCGATTACCGCTATATCAGATAAATATTCTCATGCCCTTTATCTTTTTTCGCATCGGAAGGGCTAATGATTCGTTTTTCTGGTAAGCATCATTCAACTACCACTTTTCTCCCACAAGCAGGGGGTAAAATCCTCTTGATTTTACAAGTCACCTTTCAGTTTTTAAAGAACGAAGGATAAAACTTTGATAAGAGGACATACCCTGCGAAATAAGTATATCATTATCGAGGGGACCCGGCTGGGATTCGAACCCAGGTTCCGCTGATTTAGAGTCAGCTGTGTTAAACCACTCCACTAACGGGCCTCAAATTGCGGGAGTGGGATTCGAACCCACGACATTAACCTTATGAGGGTTACTAGCTACCAGGCTGCTACATCCCGCCAAATATACTGAGTTTTTTGTGCCGTATCAGCTCTATTAAATTTGCAACTTTAATAGTTACGCAAGTCTTTTATCCAATAACCCTGGTTCCTTAATCAGGGGGTTTTCCTAAGTAGAGTTTCCTTCCCATCCCACTACATTTATATACCGAGCTAGGACAGACGCGGTCGAGAATCTCGAAAGTTATAACTTTTTCCTTTTATAATAAGGAAGTGATCTCTGAGAGATTCGAACTCATCATTTGCAGCTTGAGAAGCTACTGACCTAAACCATTAGTCGAAGAGACCAAAATGACCCCGGCGGGATTTGAACCCACGATTCTGCCGTGAAAGGGCAACGACTTAGACCACTTGTCGACGGGGCCGCATCAAGACACTTTCGCAAGTCACTGGAATTGAACCAGCAATCATATTTTAAAAAATATTGTCTTAACCATTTGACTAAATTTGCATTTTTATTTTGTTTGCTGTATGTGTCTTAACTTTCTAAATATATTATAATATAAATTTTTTAAAATATCAATAAAAGAATTACTTTCCGCGACGTTGGTGACCACATTAACCAATTTACTTTTTCACTTAGAGATATAAAATCTCAAGAGGTGGCGAGAACATAAGCACTTTCCTCCCCTGCCGCTAGGCTTTCCCTCATTCTTCTATTGATAAATACTGAAGGCGAGATTTGAACTCGCAAAACCTAAGTTTTGAGCTTAGTATGTATTCCAATTCCATCACTCCAGTAGATGTGCGGTTTATTTTTGTGCCAAGCCACGAAGCTATTTTTATACTCCAGCTATGGAGTAAATACTTGGTTGTTATCCCAGCCGCATCTGGAAGGGTAAGCTCCTTATACCCTATGTCCTTTTAATTAAAGGAAGAAGAAAACTTATCTTCTTGGCTTTATTGATTAGGTTAAGTCCAAACTAATCTTTAATAGCTTATTACTGTCCATAACCAATAAGACTATCTTTTTCACTCAGCAGATTTATGGAATCTGTAGGAGGAACTTTTTGCCCCATTTATATCTTAATTCTGTTTCTCTTCTCCGACAAAGAGTGTCCTATCAGTGTTATAAATGTTTTTCTTAGGGCTGCCGCGATTATCTAGAAGTGGATGCGGATCTCCACAGTTCTCACTGTTGGACTCGAACCAACGGCTTCAACCGTGTAAAGGTTGCACTCTCCCAGCTGAGTTAAGCGAGATTATTGGCGGTTTAGGTTTTCCTCTGCGATGAACTCCGCCAAACTCCAAGCTAGAGGAATAATTAATAATATAGTTTTGTCCATTTTTCTAGGCTCCCTCTGTATCTATAGCCTGAATTCCGCAAGTCATGACTCTTGCAACCTCGGTAGTCTGCTATGGTCTCACCCTTCCGACCGCCGCAGTGTGGTGGACTCTCTGAATGTTTATGTACACTATTTAATTCAGTCACCATTACTATATTATATAAATTGACTTAGCATTGTTTCATGAGACAAGAGGCCATGTCATTATGATATATTTGTTTTTAGAACTATTAGGTACAAATATAAACCCTAGGAGTCGCGTTCATCGCTCATGAGACCTTATACATTTTACCTTTTAAACTAACCGCCCTCGAAGGACAGTGAGAGATTCGAACTCATCATCTTATAAGCGTAAGACTTCAACTCACACGTCATATCCTGTTAATTCAGGCTTTACACTCCTTGAATTCTCTCTAGCGAGGGATTGCACCTGCATCTCCGCCTACTGGGGGCGACTTACTATTCATCCATAGAGAGTTGAGGATTTCCACCTCTTTTGACGTCAATTTACTAGCTGTTTTCTTTAAAAGACTTTACATTTTAGTCTTATCAGAAGAGATAACTAGTTTCTCCCCACGCGTCCGTGGTAAACGACTTAGATGGGATTCGAACCCATGATCTCCTGATAGACAGTCAGGTGTGTTAACCGCTACACTACAAAGCCAAAATACCTCTGGAGGGATTCGAACCCCCAAATTCTAGTTCCTAAGACTAGCGCCTATGCCAGTTCGGCTACAGAGGCATATAAATGCGGATGGCGTCACCCTTTTCTCCTCTCAAGGACTCCCGCAGCCCCTAATCACTTGTCCGCTGATTAAGACGGGTAAGTTACTTAGCTTACAAGCAATATGGTTTCTTTACCATCCCAACCATATATAAGCGATTCCCTTCTCAGATTTAGGAAATTTTTTTGACAAATGGACAATTTCCAACCATGAAACTGCCTGGGTGGGATTCGAACCCACGACATCACGCTTAACAGGCGTGCGTTCTAACCACTGGAACTACCAGGCAAATTATACAAGACAGTAAGTTCCTTTTCTGTTTTTCCCCAAACAACAGAGGGCGACCTATAAAATTAGAACAACCATAAAATTCAGTCCTTTAGCCACGGTTTTTGTCAATCTCCAATATTTGACAAAATTTATCCAAGTTTATCCTAGATTTATATTTTGCTGTTATACTGTCTTTATTAACTTATATAAATATTATATCAAAAAATTTTAAAAACTTCAAGTAGTTTTTTGCGGAAATTAACTTCCGCAAAAGCAATTTTAACTTCTGAAAGAATTTCTTATTTCTTATAAATATATTATATCAAAATTTTTATTAAAAATCAATAAGTCCTCCAGAAGGCTACCTTTAATTAAAATTTGTTTTAATAATTTAAAAAATCTTGTCCAAAAAAATTTAGGCACAGCAATAATTAATTATTCGCGCCTTTTTGTTAACATAAGAACAAAATGCTTTTGCATCCTTTTCTTTTGTAAAATGAAATGCTAAATAATCAGTAGGAGCATAATAATACAATCCTTCAGCATGAAAAGTATCTTTCAAAAGATAAATATATTCTTCAATAGAAAGATTAAGGATTCGCATAGGAGTGTACCATTTTGCAGAACGACCACTTAAATTTTTAACGTCATTAACATGCCATCTTCCATTAGATTCCCATGATGTCATTTGATAAAGATGCACTCCTGCTCCCATAATTTTCCTCTTTTTAGTTTACTTTAACAGTAAAATCTGTTTTTCTTTTACCTAATTCTAAAGCTCTTTTTTCTCCATAATTATAAGCATTATCTTGGCCTATAATTGTAGTATCTTCAATTACTTCTCCATGATCATCATATAAAATTACTCTATAATGAATATCTTTATTTATTCCACTATTAAACATAATTTACAATCCTAATTTATTCAACAAAGTAGTAAGTCTTTCCTTTTCTTCTGCAGTTGGTTCCTGAGGAATTTTTTCATTAGTTACTACAGGTTTAACATCCGCGGTC
>OCVV012850821.1_pt1 | contig 14067 bp, 12 predicted proteins | sample 1539721 | NCBI WGS metagenome assembly OCVV01 (sample SAMN02144230, study PRJEB22623) | gut metagenome | biome: sheep rumen | host: Ovis aries | place: New Zealand
AGTCTCAGCGCTATGTGCGTGAGCATGGCTTTGAATTTGTTCTGCCGCATGAAATTGAGGCAGTTCCGGAGGCGAAGGAAGCGTTTCTCAAGGCGATGGAAGAGGACCAGAAGACCTATGAAAAGCTGACCGCTATCCTGGAAGAGCGCCACAGACAGACGTTCCTGTCGGAAGGCTTTTCCGAAAAAGAAGCGCGCCGCCGTGCGGAAAAGAAAGCGATTGAAGATGCGCGCTATGTGCTGCCGAATGCCTGCGCCACGAAAATGGTCATGACGGCAAACGCGCGTTCGCTGCACAACTTTTTCCGTCTGCGCTGCTGCAACCGTGCGCAGTGGGAAATCCGAGAGCTGGCGGAGGAGATGTACCGGCAGGTTTATGCTGTCGCGCCGACGCTGTTCCGCAAGGCGGGACCGTCATGCACCTGCGGAGATTGTTCGGAAGGCAAGATGACCTGCGGACATCCGCAGGAGGTGCGGGAAAAATATGCGCGCATTCGCGCGGAGGCAGTGCAGGACTGATCCAACGATTTGACCGCAGCTGTCATACCAAAAGAAGGAGATTTGCACCCATATATGCTGCCATTTCAACCGATTACGTTAGCGGACAAGCATGCAATTGATGCCTGTGCCGCCAAAAACAATTATCGGATCTGTGAATATTGCTTTGCCGATCTGTTTATTTGGAAGGATCATTACGACACACAGCGCTGTTTTCTGGACGGGTTTCTGCTGCTCAGGATGGCGACTTTTCCGGAAAAAAAGCCGATGTATCTCGCCCCGATCGGGGACGGCGATTTGAAAAAAGCCCTGCTTGCTTTGGAAGAAGATGCACAGGAACGCGGTATTCCCTTTGTTCTGTGCGGCATTCCCGCGCCGATGCTGGAAAAAATAGAAGCGGCCCTGCCGGGGCGCTATGATTTCTCGGACGGCACGGATTCCGCCGATTATATCTATTCGGCGGAGAAGCTGCAGACACTTTCCGGCAAAAAGCTGCAGTCCAAGCGGAATTTCGTCAATCGCTTCAAAAAGAATTTTGACGGGCGCTGGTCATACGAAGAGATGACAGATGCGAATGCGCCGGAAGCGTATCAGTTTCATCTGCACTGGTGCGAGAGCGGAGACAACTGTCCCAACGGCCTGATGTATTCCGGTGAAACATGTGCGGTTTCGCTCGCGCTGAACAACCGCGAAGCGCTCGGCATGAAGGGCGGCCTGCTCCGGCTGGACGGCGAGGTCATTGCCTTCACAATGGGCTGTCCGGTCAGTCAGGACACCTACGTCATTCAGCTGGAAAAAGCGGAGGCATCGATTGCGGGTGCGTATCCGATGATCAACCAGCAGTTTGCACAGCACAGCTGTGAGGGATACACCTATATCAACCGCGAGGATGATCTCGGCATAGAGGGACTGCGCAAGGCAAAGCAGTCCTATCATCCGGTTATGATGGGCAGAAAGTATTTGGCGGTGAAAAAGGTATGATCCGGTTTGTGGAGCAACGCGATTTTCCTGCCGTAGTCGATCTGTGGAACTGCTGCTTTCCGGGCGATGAGACGTTTACCGCGTGGTTTTTTGCCCATTCCTATCGCCCTGAGGTGACGCTTGTGGATGAAGAGGACGGCGTGCTCTGTTCCATGCTTCAGATGCTGCCGTATCAGCTGCATGACATGCGCGGCGTGCGTCCGGTCACCTATATCTACGGGGCCTGCACGGCGCCGGCCTGCCGCCGGCAGCACCGCATGGATCGCCTGCTCGCCCGTTCGTTTGAACTCGACCGGCAGGCGGGACGTGCCGCTTCTGTTTTGATTCCGCAGGAGGAATGGCTGTTCGATTTTTACGATCAGTTTGGCTATCAAACTGCCTTTTACACCGACAGCACAATCGTTTCCCGTGCCGACACGCCGGTTGAGGCAGATGGTCAGATGCGCAGACTGACAGAGGCCGATATTCCCGCGCTGCGCGCCTTATGTCCATCCGACGGCTTGTGCCTGCTGCGGACAGATGCGGACTGGAAAGCGCAGCTTGCGCTGTTCGATGCGCTCGGTTACGGTGTTTACGGATGGGAATCTGCCGGGCATCTGACCGCGTATGCGTTTGTCTGGCAGGATGGTCCGGACAAGCTGTGGGCGCAGGAAATCTGCGGTGCACATGTGCGGCAGCTCGCGCAGTCGCTCCTGCGGAAAAGCGGCACAAGACAGATTCGGCTGACCGGCGCCGGAATGACACAAAAGCTGGGCTGTATTCGTTATCATGACGATACACCTGTTGAGACAGGATATTTCAATCTGTTGTTTAACTGAGGAGGACTCTGACCATGGTATATATTTTTTATGTTGACGGCTATGAAGATACCGAGATGATTGCGCCGCTCGATATGTTAAACCGCGCAGGGATTCCGGTGACACGCGTTGGTGTGACCGGCAAAACCATCACAAGCAAGCTGGGTTTGACGGTTGAGGCGGACATCATGCCGGAGCAGATGGATCTCTCCGATTGTGAAATGATTTTCCTGCCGGGCGGTCCGGGGACGGAAAATTATTACGGCAAGCCGGTAATAGATGAAGCGCTTGCTTACTGCACGGCACATGACTGCTATATCGCGGCGATCTGTGCAGCGCCGTCGGTCCTGGCAAACAAGGGTGTGCTCGACGGGCGGAAGGCAGTCTGCCATTACAGTGTTGCAGACAACATGCCGGGCGCACAGGTGTGCGGCGGTCTGGTTTGCGTGGACGGAAAAATAATCACCGGCTGCGGCGCGGCGGCATCGATTGAACTCGGCTTGACGATGGTAGAGCTGCTGCGCGGCAGTGAGGCGGCTGACCGCGTTCGTCACGGCATCGGATATGAGGGATAAATCCGCTCTGCGGCGCGCGCTTCTGCGGCAGCGAAGGGAAACTGATCCTGCCGAGCGGCGCGCGATTGACCGCGCAATCACGGAACGCGTGCTGCAGAGTGAGCCGTATCGGCACAGCCGGACGCTGTTCGTCTATTATTCTGTGGCGGAGGAGATCGACACGCATGCGATTCTTTCCGACGCACTGAACAGCGGAAAGCGCGTCTGTCTGCCCAAATGCCTGCCCGGCGGTGTGATGCAGCCGCGTTATATCACGTCAGAGGAGGATCTGACAGAGGAGAGCTACGGCATTCCCGAGCCGGGCGCGCATTGTCCCGCGGCGGAGCTGACAGACATTGATCTTTGCCTGATTCCGGCGCTGGCCTGTACGGCACAGGGCTTTCGGCTGGGCTATGGCGGAGGCTTTTATGATCGGTTTCTTCCGCGCACGCCGGCGTACCGCATGGTGCTGTGCGCGCATGCCCGCGTCCTGCCGCAGCTGCCGGCAGAGCCGCACGACGTCCGCTGCAGCTGCATTGTGACAGAACATGAGGTGATGCTGATTCATGAAGGATAAAAATACCATGCTGCCGGGGCTTATGCTGTTTGCCTGCTTCATGATTCTAACCATATGCAGTATGGGCTTTGATTTTACCTTTTCCAGAATTCCGTCTATCGGCGTGATTGTGGTGGAGCTGCTGGCATTTCTCCCGCCGGCCTATTGCCTGTACAAGGCGCAGGATGACAGCTTTGTGCTCGACTTTCGTCTGGAGCGCAGACACCGGCCGATGGTTCCGGTATATTTCGGCTTTACGGTCAAGTTTGCCTTTGCGGTTTCATTTCTCTCGTTTCTGGCGAATTTGCTGGTCTTTGTCTTCTGCGGCGCAAATGATATCGACCTGAGCAGTATGATTACCACCAGCGGCGTGGGCAATCAGTACGGCTTTCTGAGCTTTTTGGGCATTGTCATTCTCTCGCCGATTGTCGAGGAGATCTTTGTGCGCGGCGCATTGTTTTCCGCTCTGGAGCGCGAGGCGGGAACGGCGGTGAGCATTGTGCTGTGCGGCTTCTGCTTTGCCATGCTGCACGGTTCGATGTATAATTTCATCGGGCCGCTGATCGCAGGCTGTGCCTATGCGTTTCTCGTTTATTCGTTTGACTCTATCTGGCCGGCTGTTCTGGCGCACATGATTAACAATTTATATTACTACATTATCAATTATCTCATTCATCTGTACAGCTCCTTTGGAATCTGGAAATACTTTACCTATATAAATGTGATTTTGTTCCTGCTGACGCTGTACTTAACACTGCGTGCACTTGAGACGCAGGTTCAGCTTCACACGCTGCGCAGCTTTCAGCCGAACCGCAGCAAGCTGTCGGAGACCCTGCGGGATTGTCTCGTAAATCCCGGATTCTTTATCTTTATTTCCAGCTTCATCGTCAGCGTTGCGCTGAAATAAGAAACAGAAAATGCTTCCGTCATTTCAGTCAAAGAGAAAGGATACAGATATGAATAACAACCAGAAAAGCACACAGCCGCAGAAGAGGCAGCGCACATCAAAGAAAAAGAAACATTCGCTGCGGGCGTTTTTATTCAACAAGAAGCGTACAACCCGCCAGAACAGCCTGCTGTATCTGCTCAGCATCCTGGTTATTTCTGCCATTTTGGCGACAACAGGTATTGTTTTGAGCAATGATCTGCTTGCACTGGCGAAGGAGGATCGGGAGATTACGGTTACCATTCCGGAGGACGCTTCGATCGGTCAGGTGTCCCGCCTGCTTGACAAGAGCGGTGTCGTACATTTCGGCTCGTTCTTCCATCTGTTTACGAGCATCATCTACCATGATGTGGACTTCCGCCCGGGTATGTGGACGCTCAACTCCAATATGGACTATCGTCATATTGTCAATGAAATTCGTCTGACAAACCGCAGCACGATTAAGGTCACCATTCCGGAGGGCTATACCACCAATCAGATCATCGACACATTGGTAAAGGAAGGCCTCAGCTCGAAGGAGGACCTGCGCAGTGTCCTGCAGGACGAGGAATTCCACTATGATTTCCTTCCGGAGGATCTGGGCAACGAGACCAATCGTCTCGAGGGTTATCTGTTCCCGGATACTTATGAATTCTATGTAAGTGACGATGCAAGTACCATCATTAACAAGATGCTGGGCAACTTCCAGATCAAGCTGAATGATGATTCCAACGGCGACAGTCTGGCAAAGCTGTGCAAGAACAAGGATATGTCGGTTGCCGACATGGTGAATATCGCCTCAATGATTGAAAAAGAAGCGGTGGATGCCGAAGACATGTACAAGGTGTCGGGCGTTATTGCCAACCGTCTGAAGCATTCCTCTGAGTATCCTTACCTCAACATCGATGCGACCATTCAGTACGCAGTCGGACACCTCAACCTGACCGACGAGGATATGAAGTCGGACAGTCCGTATAATACCTACACGAGCAAGGGCCTGCCGCCCGGACCGATCTGCAACCCGGGTCTCAATGCCATGAAGGCAGCGATCAATCCAACGGTGCACGATTACTACTATTATGTCGCAAATGCGGATGGTTCGGCACATATTTACGCAAAGACGCAGCAGGAGCAGACTGCCAATATTCAAAAGGTGCAGGCTGAAAAGAACAAGTGAAAACAAGGAGCGTTATGAATAAACCTGAAATTCTCTCTCCGGCAGGAGATATGGAACGGCTGAAATACGCGATTGCATACGGTGCGGATGCGGTTTATCTTGCAGGAAAGCACTTCGGCATGCGTGCAGCTTCGGACAATTTTTCTGACGATGAGCTGCGGGAAGGCATTGCCTATGCACATGCGCGCGGCGTCAAAATATATGTCACCGTGAACATATCTCCGCGTTCCAATGAATTTGACGAGCTGGAGAGCTATCTGAAAAAACTGTATGCATACCATGCGGATGCCATCATTGTATCCGATCTGGGCGTCATCCGTATGGCAAAGCGCGTTGTGCCTGAGCTGCCGCTGCATATCAGCACGCAGACCAGCATTCTCAACCGGGAGGCGGCACAGTTCTGGGTTGATATGGGGGCGGAGCGCATCGTTCTCGCGCGGGAGCTGTCGCTCGAGGAAATTCGCACCATTCGCGACAGTATTCCGCCGGAGGTGGAGATCGAGTGCTTTGTGCACGGCGCAATGTGCATTTCCTATTCCGGGCGCTGCCTGATTTCCAACTATACAACGGGACGGGATGCCAATCACGGCGCCTGCGCACAGTCGTGCCGCTGGAAATATGCGCTGATGGAGGAAAAGAGACCGGGACAGTATTTTCCGGTTGATGAGGACGAGCGGGGCACCTATCTGTATAATTCCAAGGATATGTGCATGATTGACCATATTCCGGAGCTGATCGCGGCAGGTGTTTCCTCGTTCAAGATCGAGGGACGCGCCAAAACCGCATACTATACCGCGGGAATCACCGCGGCGTATCGCCGTGCGCTCGATGCATATCTGGAACATCCCGCACCGGACTTCCGTGTACCGGAGGATATCCGCGAAGAGATCGGCAAAATCAGCCACCGCGAATATTTCACCGGCTTCTATTTCGGGCGCGATCCAAAGGGGCAGTACTATCCCGATGTGATGTACATCCGTGACTGGGAAATCGCGGCTTTGTTTGAATCGTGCGATGCGGACGGCAACGCGGTATTTGTACTGAAAAACCGCTTTTTTGCAGGCGATACGCTCGAGCTGATGCAGCCGGGCAGGCCGGTCTATCAATTCCGCGTGGAAGAAATGCGGAACGATGACGGCGAAATCATCGATGCTGCCCGCTCGGCAATGATGCGCATTCACCTGAAATTTCCGTTTCAGGTTTCCGATTTTGCCATTCTTCGGAAGGAAAAAGCGGCCAATCCGGTCAAAAACGGTTGACAAAAACGCGCAGAAGTGTATAATAAACACGATACAGCAATTCAGGCAATGATGAAACGAGACAGCTGTGATTCCCTTTCAGAGAGCGGGGGACGGTGGAAGCCCCGCAGTGTGAAGCGCTGTCAGCCATTTCTGAGCCATTCGGGAAGGAACCGAATCGTCCGCCCGCGTTAAGGGCACACTGAGATGCCGGTCAATCGGCAAATTAGGGTGGTACCGCGAACAGAGCCTTCGCCCCTATACGGGCGGAGGCTTTTTTGTTGTTTGAAAAAAATTTTTATTATAATCTGGAGGCAATTTTCATGCAGTACATGGGATTAAATGAAATCCGCGAAAAGTTTCTCGCGTTTTTCGAGTCCAAGGGTCACCTGCGCCTGCCCAGCTTTTCGCTGATTCCGCAGGGCGACAAGTCACTTCTTCTCATCAACTCCGGCATGGCGCCGCTCAAGCCGTATTTTACCGGCGAACAGGAGCCGCCGCGCCGCCGTGTGACGACCTGTCAGAAATGTATCCGCACCGGCGATATTGAGAATGTCGGCAAGACAGCCCGCCACGGCACCTATTTCGAGATGCTCGGCAATTTCTCCTTCGGCGACTATTTTAAGAAGGAAGCCATCTCATGGAGCTGGGAATTCCTGACCGAGGTCATGGAACTGGATCCGAATCGCCTGTATCCGTCCATTTATCAGGATGACGAGGAAGCATTTGAGATCTGGAACAAGCAGATCGGTATTCCGGCAGAGCGCATCTTCCGCTTTGGCAAGGAGGACAACTTCTGGGAGCACGGCTCCGGTCCGTGCGGCCCGTGCTCGGAGATTTATTATGACCGCGGAGAACGCTACGGCTGCGGCAAGCCGGGATGTACGGTCGGCTGTGATTGTGACCGCTATATGGAGGTATGGAACAACGTATTCTCCCAGTTCAACAACGACGGTCAGGGCAATTACACCGAGCTGGTGCAGAAGAACATTGACACCGGCATGGGTCTGGAGCGCCTTGCCGTTGTCATGCAGGATGTCGATTCACTGTTTGATGTCGATACCGTGCGCAATATCACCAATCATGTTTCGCGTATTTCCGGCAAGACCTATGGCGAGAGCTATGAGACCGACGTTTCGCTGCGTGTCATCACAGACCATATCCGTTCCACGGTTATGATGATCTGCGACGGTGTTATGCCGTCGAATGAGGGCCGCGGCTACGTTCTTCGCCGTCTGCTGCGCCGCGCCGCACGGCATGGCAAGCTGCTCGGCATTGACAAGCCGTTCCTGTATCAGGTGTGTGATACCGTCATTCAGGAAAGCGGCGGAGCATATCCGACACTGATTGAAAAGCAGGATTATATCCGCAGAATCATCCGCGAAGAGGAAGAGCGCTTTGACGCGACGGTTGACACCGGCCTGTCCATTTTGAACGATATGATCGCTGCGGCGAAGAAGGAAGGCAAAAATGAGCTTCCTGCGGAAGATGCGTTCAAGCTGCACGACACCTACGGCTTCCCGATTGATCTGACCATCGAGCTTCTCGAGGAGCAGGGAATGTCGACCGACCGGAGCGGCTTTGACGCTTTGATTCAGGAGCAGAAGGAGCGCTCCCGTGCCGACCGCAAGCGCATGGGTGATCTCGGCTGGGCTTCGGAAGACCTCGGTCTGGACAAGTCGCTGCAGACAGAATTCTGCGGCTATGATACCCTGGAAACACAGGCCAATGTACTGGCCATTGTTGCGGAAGGCGAGAGCACGGATGCCGTGCGCGCCGGAAGCAAGCTGACGCTCGTGCTCGACCGCACGCCGTTCTACGCGGAAATGGGCGGTCAGGTGCCGGATTACGGAACAATTTCCCACGGCGACTGTGTCATTGACATTGATAATGTACAAAAGAGTGCGGATGGCCGCATGGTTCTGCACTCCGGTGTCGTCAGAAGCGGTATGGTAAGCCGCGGCGACACGGTTACCTGCAGCGTGGACAGGGAGCGCCGTCAGGCGATCTGCCGCTCGCACACCGCAACCCATCTGCTGCAGCAGGCGCTGCGCGAGGTTCTCGGCAGCCATGTCGAGCAGGCGGGCTCTTATACGGATGCAGACCATGTCCGTTTTGACTTTACCCATTTCGCTGCCCTGACTGCTGAGGAACTGGAAAAGGTCGAGAGCATTGTCAACGATGCGATTCTTGCGGGCATGAACGTCCGCACAGATGAAATGCCGATTGAAGAGGCGAAAAAGCTCGGCGCAATGGCGCTGTTTGGCGAGAAATACGGCGATATCGTTCGCGTCGTACGCGCCGGAGAGTTCTCTATTGAGTTCTGCGGCGGTACACATCTGGACAACACCGCAAAGGCCGGCATGTTTAAGATTGTCAGCGAGACATCGGTTGCCGCTGGTGTGCGCCGCATTGAGGCGCTGACCGGCCGTGCGTTCCTCAAGCTGTTTGATGAGCGCCAGCATCTGCTCAGCGAGGTCGCATCAGCGCTCAAGACCTCTCCGAATGAACTGGAGCAGCGCGCGGTGCAGATGGTGGAGGATGTCCGTGAGCTGCATCGAAATGTGGACCGCCTCAACGGCAAGATTGCGGAGATGCAGGTGGCTGAGCTGCTCAGCCAGTCCCGCACAGTCAAGGGTGTTGAGGTTTTGGCAGCACAGCTGAAGGAGACACCGGAAATCATGCGCAGCATCGGCGACACCATCCGTGACCGCAAGCCGAACGGCGTTGCAGTTCTGGCGACCGTGACCGGCGAGAGCAAGATTCAGCTCATCTGCGTCTGCGGCAAGGAGGCTGTCAAGAACGGCGCTCACGCGGGCAAGATCATCAAGGAAACTGCGAAGCTGTGCGGCGGCGGCGGCGGCGGACGTCCGGATTCCGCATCTGCCGGCGGCAAAAATCCGGCGAAGCTGGAAGAAGCGCTCGAGGCAGTCACCAGCATTGTCGATTCTATGTTGAAATAAGGAATAAGCTTTCTATCCGTCTGAAAAGGAGGAAGAACGATGACAGATTGTCTGTTTTGTAAGATCATAAACGGAGAAATCCCGTCAAAAAAGGTGTATGAGGACGAATATGTCTACGCATTTTATGACATTGACCCGCAGGCGCCGACGCACTTTCTGGTCATTCCCAAGCAGCACATTGCATCTGCGGCTGAGATCACGCCGGAAAACAGCATCGCGGCGGCAAAGTGCTTTGAAGCGATTGCAAAGATTGCAAAGGAACTGGGCATGGACAGCTTCCGCGTCGTCTCGAATATCGGCGAGCAGGCACAGCAGAGCGTGTTCCATCTGCATTTCCACGTTCTGTCCGGCCGCGACATGACATGGCCGCCCGGCTGATTCAAAACAGCAAAATGTGAGTAAGCAGGGACGGCGCCGCTGTGCGGCGCCGTCCAATTTCATTGTGCCGTATCAGGTGAAGGGAGGGATACCATGCGGCGGCCGCTGATCTGGTTTTCCGGCGCATTTGCCGCGGGCTGTGCGCTGACGCTGCGGGGAATTTTGATTCCGCTGCTTGTGACAGCAATCGTGCTGCTCGGTACAGCGGCCGCGGCAAAGTGGTTTCCGCGTGCCTTTCCGCTTTTTCTCCTCGCGGCCGGTTTTTTCAGCGGAACGGCTTATACGGAGGCGTATCACCGGTATTACGCGGACCCGATCGCACAGCTGGAAAATACATCGCATGATGTAACCGTCACAGCGGCGGATTTTGCTGACCGGTATGACGAGCAGCAGCGCATTGCGGTGCGGGTCAGCGGTGCACAGGCGGGCGTATGGGGAAGCTTTCGGACTTTGCTGTATCTGCCTTTGACGGACGAGGAGCTTCAGCCGGGTGACAGCATTACGGCAAAGGTACGTTTTTATCAATCGGATATGCGGGAGGGCTTTGACCGCGAGAGCTATTATCGCGGTCAGGGCGTTTTTGTTCTCGCCTCTGTCCGGAAGGATGCACGGGTCAGCATCAAACAGGCAGACCGCCGTCCGTTGTCGTACTATCCGAAACAGTTTGCGCGCAATCTGAGAGCGGTGTTTGCGCAGCATGGCACAGAACGTCAGACAGCATTTTGGAATGCGCTGACAACCGGTGACCGCTCGTTACTGACCGTGCGGGACAGGGATCATCTGCGCAAGGCGGGTCTGTCTCATGTCATAGCACTGTCCGGTCTGCATGTCGGATTTCTGATTTCGTTTCTGTTGTTTGTGTTCGGCCGGCGGATTGGCACGGCACTCGGCATTCCAACGCTGATCGCGTTTTACTTCATGGTCGGCTGGTCGCCGTCTGTTGTGCGCGCGTGCATCATGTACGGCGTTTTTCTGCTCGGGTTCTGGCTCAGGCGGCGCAGCGACAGCCTCAACTCGCTGTTCGCGGCATTGCTTGTGATTTTGCTGATTTTGCCGGATGCGCTCACTTCGGTCGGCCTGCAGCTCTCGTTTGCATCGACACTCGGCATTCTGTGTTTTGCTTCGCGCATTCAGCACGCGATGGAGCGGCCTGCGTTTGTGCCGAAGCGTTTGACGCGTTTGTATCGCGTATTTACAGGCGCGGCAGCATGTACCGTTTGTTCCATGGTATGCACAGCGCCGATTCTGCTGTATCATTTCGGCTATCTGTCGGTCTTTTCCATTGTTTCAAATGTGCTCGCGTTGTGGGCGGTATCGGTGCTGTTCCCGCTGCTCGTCATCGGCGGTATCATCGGTCTGTGGTTTCCGTCCGCTGCCGGATTGGTTCTGACGCCGGCGATGTGGCTGACCGATTACAGTTATCTCATCGTCGATGGGACGGCTGCTGTCCCGTACGGTATTCTGTATTGTGAAAGCCGGTTCGATCTCATCTTTTCTGTTGTTGTCTGTGCGGCGGCAGCTGTTTTACTCTGGAAAGGCAGGAAAAAGGCGCTGCTGTTTGGCGTTCCGGGGCTGGTCCTGTTCACAATAGGCGTCTGCGTGCTGCGCGGCGCGGTGCGGAACAATGACCTCAACATTGCGGTTCTCACAGAGGGACGGGGACAGGCGATTGTGGTATCCTGCGGCGATCAGGCGGCTTTGATTGATTGCAGCGGCTCGGGTCACCATGACGCAGCGGAGGATGTCGCCGCCTATCTGGACTGGCACGGAATCGATTCACTCGACCTTGTTGTACTCACATCTGTCGATCAGAGTCATGCGCGAAATATCTGCACGCTTTTGCAAAATGTTCCGGTGGAAAAGATGATTCTGCCGGAGAAAAGCTATGAAAACAGACCGCCGTATCCCGAGTTGATGCGCGAATTGCGCGCGCAGAACATTTCCTTTGAGAAAATTGCGCCGGAGCAGGAAACCGCTGTCGGAGATGCCTCGCTCGGACTGTCCGTGTGGGGCGCCGTGGACCGCAAGCTGATTGCCCGCATTCGATCGGACGATCTGGATATTGTGACCGTTCATGCGCTGACACAGAGAATGCTGCTGGATCTGACCGATGCACAGCCGCTGCATGCGGAGACACTGCTCGTTTCCGCACAGTTTTCCAAAGAATCAGACAACATGCGCGAGCTGCTCCATCGCATTTCACCGTCGCGCATTGTTGTGGAAAGCGGCTGGAAAAGCCGGTCGGATTATGACGGCATTCCGGTCATCAATCCGTACGACACGGGACAGATCGAATGGCGAAGCAAACGCACGTAGGAGAGGAGGGTCAATCCGGTGCCGAAAAAATCAAAAGACACAGATGGTGCGCAGCAGCTGAAACAGGATCTGAAGTCGCATACCATCGGTTCGCTGTATGTGATCGGCGGCGAGGAGAGCTATCTGAAAGAGCATTATCTCGCCGCACTGGAAAAAGAGGTTGTGGACGAAACCTTCCGCGATTTCAACTATACCGTCTTCGAAGGCAGTGCATTGACGCTCGATCAGCTGACGGATGCGGTGGACAGCTATCCGGCTATGGCAGAGCGCCGTATGGTTGTGGTAAAGGATTTTGATTTGTACAAACCACCTGCCGCACTCAAGGACGAGCTGCCGGGCATTTTGAATGATCTGCCGGATTATGTCTGTCTGGTTTTTTATTATGATACCATTCCGCTCAAGCCGGATAAGCGCACCAAACTGCACACAATTATCACAAAAAAGGGCTGTATTGCCGATTTTTCGCATTTAGAGCGGCGGGATTTGATTCCGTGGGTCAAGCGGCACGCCAAAGCTGCCGGGAAGCAGATTGACAGCGAAACATGTGATTATCTGCTGTTTTTGTGCGGCACTTCGATGACCAGTCTCACGCTGGAAATCGAAAAGGCCTGTGCGCACAGTGCGACGGATGCCGTCAAGCGCAGTGATATCGATGCCGTATGCACGAAGGTGCTCGATGCGGTTACATTTGATCTCACCGATGCGATTACCGCACGCCGGTTTGATCGCGCAATGACGCTCGTGAATGAGCTGATTGCACAGAAAAATGAACCGATTGTTTTGCTCGCGGCGATTTCCCGCCACATTCAGCGCCTGTATGCGGCAAAGCTGGCATTGGAAGCACATGCAAGTGACCGTGAACTGATGGAGCTGCTCGGCAGCAAGTCGGCATTTTATGCGCGAAAAATGCGGGATTCCGCAGCGCAGCTGCATGTCAAATGGCTGCGGAAGACGCTGCTGCTGTGCGGGGAATGTGATGTCGCGATGAAGTCCGCCGGTGCAGACCGGCAGAAGGTGCTGGAATTGCTCCTGCTCCGGATGGCAGCGAATTTTGGCGAAAAGGCGGCGAGACGATGATTCATATTCGGGAAGCGATTATCGTAGAAGGACGCTATGATGTCAACAAAATAAAGCAGCTTGTCGACACGATTGTCATAGAAACGGGCGGGTTTGCCATTTTTAACAACAGCGAAAAGCTTGCGCTGATTCGGCGCATTGCGGCGGAGCGCGGCATTCTCGTCCTGACCGACAGCGACGGGGCAGGCTTTGTCATTCGCAATTATCTGCGCGGGGCAATTCCCAAAGAACAGGTTCGGCACGCATATATTCCCCAGATTGCCGGAAAAGAGCGCCGCAAGGTGCATGGATCAAAAGAAGGCACACTGGGTGTTGAAGGCGTGCCGGATGATGTGATTCTGCGCGCTTTGGAGCAGGCGGGCGTGGAATGCCTGCCGGAAGCGGATGATCGGCGGAAAATTACAAAAGCGGATTTTTATGCATGGGGATTATCCGGCACGGCGCACAGCGCGGCACGGCGCAGGCAGCTGCTTCGCGCGCTGCATCTGCCGCAGCATATGACGGCCAATGCGCTGCTGGAATTTATCAATGTCGTTGCGGATTATGAGGAAGTCAGGCGCGAGATCGAAAAGCTGGATCACAGCGGCGTATGCGATGGCTGCTGACAA
>OCVV011320478.1_pt1 | contig 14064 bp, 14 predicted proteins | sample 1539721 | NCBI WGS metagenome assembly OCVV01 (sample SAMN02144230, study PRJEB22623) | gut metagenome | biome: sheep rumen | host: Ovis aries | place: New Zealand
ATCTGATATTTTTAGATAACGGCGGTTCAAGTCGAAGTAGTCTTCAAGAGTTCTTTCAACTTTTACCATGTGCATTGTCTTGAAGAAAACTGTTCTAAACGCTTTTTCATCTTCAAGATTCGAAAACATATTTGCTGATTGCAGTTGGTCTAACGGAGATTTTTTTATTGAAGCACTTGAAGAAGTTTTGAAGAGAAATTTTCTCCAATGAGTTTTTACATTGCCGATATCTGAAGCCTCGTAAAGTGCCATAATAGCTTTTGACGATTTATCATCGTCAAAGTAAACTTTCTTTATTGCATTGTACAACGGAAAATATGCTCGATCATAATCCTTGCTTTTACGGTTCAATCCAATCGTACAAAATGTTCCCTCTGTAACAGGTTTTTCTGCGATAAAGTAAGCAAGAGCATCTTTATAGTTTTGCTGTTGCATGAATATTTCAGTAACGATTTCTCCAATATTTACATTTTTACCGCGAAAATCTGAAAGTTTGTTCTCAATAAATTCTGTAGTTGCTTTGTTTATACAGAGTGGGAAGAGATACATAAACTCTTCTTTGCTCAGATAGTTAAATTTTTTGAGCAAACGTGCAAGCAATACAAAAGGTCGTACTCCTGAATCGTTGTTTATTCCAATGTATGTTTTAAACAGCTGCTGAAAGTAAACGAAACTATCTTTTGGAATTTGTAAAAAATTGTCACTTGCGAAGTCGCCACTTTTAGCGATTTCAAGCAATTTCTTTCCAACTGCTGTAAGTCTCCGATTATCGTCGATTAAGCCAATATCTCGCATACCCGAAGTTTTCTGTCGGGCATCTTTTGCTTTTCGTGGAGCGTCACCTTCTTTTAAAAATCCGCTTTCTTTTATAAAATTGTAGTAGGCTTCTTGAACTGGCTCGTTGCTTTCCCATTTTTCATTTGTGTATTCGGGCTTTTTCCAAAACTGATTGAGCAAGTCCAACTGCTGTTCGATTTTTTGGTTGAAGTTCTGCATACGGAAACTTGTTGTTCCCAAACTGTAATAAAATGATTTGAAAGCAATATTTTCTTCTGCCATGCGATGCCCCCTTAATAATTTGTAATCAAAACTTCGTCAGTTTTGGAAATATTTTTTTTATGATAGTTTGAATTTTTATAAGAAAAATCCAAGTGATGGCAATTATAACCTTTTTCACCTAGCCATCGTTTCAAAATATTATTTGTCTTGCCATCAGTCGAAAGAACATTTGAAAGGGCAAAACGAATTTTATTGTCGTTAAGCTCATCTAAATAGGCAAGTAAGCGTTTTTCTTCATTTTCATTCCATGACTTTTCGTTGTATGTAGCGCAAGTGATTAAATATGGTGGGTCTGCGTAAACGAAATCTTGAACGGAAAGAGACGATACATTTATCCGCATAAAATCTTTATTTGTAAAAGAAATGTTTTTTCCAGATAGTGTAAATAAGAATGATTTTAGTTTATTTTGCATTCGGATATTAAAATCCCGTTTGCCAACAGGAAGATTGAATTTATCATCGGAATTAAAACGAATCTGATTATTAAAAGCATAAACAATTAGAACATACAAGAACAAAAAGTAATTTTCATCGTTTTTTGGTAGTTCGTTGAAAGTTTTCCTTAGGTTTAAGAAGCCTGTTCGGTTATAACTTCCCAATCCGTTTGCAGAGTTGCAATTATAAAACGAATAGCCATTTTTATTTGAATCTGACAAATTGTAATCGCTAATGATTTTCTGAACTTTAGAAAAAAGAATTTCATAAGAAGTGTTTTTGAAGTATGAAAATAAGCCGATTAAGTTAGAGTCTATATCATTACAAATAATTTTTTTAGCAGAGACATTTACAGAAACATTACAGCCACCACAAAACAAATCTACAAAAGTAGAAATTTCTTGTGGAAACAAAGGAAGAAGTTGCGAAAGTAATTTATATTTACCGCCGGTAAAATTTAGAGGCGATTTTATAATTTCTTGGTTTGAGTTTAATTGCATTTACAGACAAAAAGCCTCTCTTCATTATCAAGATGTTCAGACTTTCCTGTTGTAAAGGCTTTAAACTGTTCAGAGTAAGTTTTTACCTTCCCTTTTGCTTTTAAAGTATCTAAAATTTGAGTATCAGAGATTCTTGCGTTTGAACGGTCGTTGCCTTTGTTCGCCATATTGTTGTAAGAAACAACGATATATTTTGCATTAAGATTTTCTATTAGGTCTTCAAATACAGCTGGAGCAGACCGTGTACAATACTTACTCTTAAGAGCCGTCCTGTCCATTTTTTTTGCAACACCAAAAACTTCTGGCTTTTCCCAGCGAGCAATATTCTCGATTAAGTGGTAAGCATCACAATACTGCCGTGAATTGTAGGGCGGGTCAATGTAAACCACATCCGCAGAAATGTTTTTTACGAGTTCGTTAGTGTCTTCGTTATAACAATGATTATGTTTTAAGTTTTTATTAGGCTCTGGAACACACATTGTAAAAGATTCTGGAAAGTCTACGCCTTTTCTGTAGGCATCATAATGGCCGCAAGTGTTTGCTATTTTATCAATACCGTAAAGCAAAGATGTTATAAGCATGGCTCTTTCACGAGTATTGATTTTGCCAGATTTAAACTCATTTTCAATGTTTTCGCGTATAAAACCGATTTTTGAACAGTTTTTCCTTGAAAAATAAGTATCTGAGAAGTTCTCCGTCATATAATTGTCTTCATAAGGCAACTCAGAATTAAAATATTCTATATATTTTTCTATTTTTGAGATGTCAAAAGCCTCATCTGAAAACCAAGTAAGGTGACAAAGATAATTGCTATATAAAATATCGTTCGTATAAAGGATTTTATCTGTGTAAGCAGAGGAAACTGCTCCTGTACCAGCAAATATATCTGCAAAGGTATTGAAGTTTCCGCATTCAGCAGAAATAACCTCTGTAATAAAAGGGAGAAGCCTATATTTATTTCCGAGATAACGCCGATTATTTATCTTTGTTGTCGTCATATTTCCTACCTTAACATTCCTTACTATACCATATTTCTAAAGAAATTTATAGTGGTATTATACCAGCTCAAAGTGACAAATAATGACACCAAGGCAAAAATTCTTTATTTTTTATCATTTCTCAAAATTCTCACTGAGAATTTTTTAAAAGTCAGTGAGAATTTTTAAAAACTTAGTGACTTTTTTACCAAAACTCACTGAGAATTGCGCGGCAACTTCCTTAAATTTTTCAGAAAAAAACTTGCCGACTGTGACCTGAATTTATTATCTTTAGAGCGTATCTTTCAGCCGAAGATATGGGCTCCGTCGGAGTTCCCCGAGAAAAAAATCGCTAGCGGAGGTGGTCGCAACCTACGGTTGCTTCCCAAGTTTTGTACGCTACGCTCCCAAAACTTGCAAATCAATCTTTCCGTAAAGAAAATCGATAAAACTATATGCAAACCAATAGATGCAAGTTTTCGTAAAACGAAAACTTGTGAAGCAAGCGACAGCTTGCGACTTTCTTGGATAAAATGCCGCAGTACCTGAAAAGTTCTAACCGCATCAGACTGAACAAGTTTGGAATATTTAAGCTGTCTTTTAGTTCAGTAGGGCATGAAAAGGCAGAGGACGTAAGTTCGAATGATATTAAGAACCTGCGTGTCCTTTTTACCCCAAGTGCCGAGCTTAAAAAAGAGCTGTCTGATGTGAGCTACACAAGGAAGTAAGTACAGCTTCTTGCCGTAGCGTAAAAACAATTTGTACTCAATATCAGTCCCGCAGAGACTCACAACTGCAACTTACAATTAATTCATTATTAATTCACGGCTGCTAATCTTTGTTGCACCAGCTGCAAACCTAAACATGAAGCAAATCCCCTTCGACTGCAAAGCCAGCTCTGACAGGGGATTTTTTAATTTCTTACGCATCTCTGCGTTAGGGATACGCAAGGCGGCATAGCCGTTGCGCAGCAATGGAGCGATAGCGGAACCTGGAGTAGCCCGACCGACTGCCTATGGCAGGCGGGAACGCCCAAATTTTCATGTCAATTTCTAGGCACATTTCCTAACTCTGTCGCTTATCTTACACAAAGTTGAAATCTGCACTTTGAAAAGGAGTATTTCCATGCTACAATTTTTTTCAAGATTAAGATTCCGAATCAAGTTCGGGATAACAGGAGACTCAACATGCAGACAATCAAATTAAACAACGGTATTGACTGTCCGGTAATCGGACTTGGAACTTTTATGCTCTCACCGGCAGATGCCCAGAACAGCACCCGCGAGGCTCTTAAGATGGGCTACCGCCTTATCGACACTGCCAATGCTTATGTAAACGAGCGCGCTGTTGGACGGGGAATCAAAGAAAGCGGCGTGGTAAGAAACGAAGTTTTTCTTTCCACAAAGCTCTGGCCGTCGGAATACGAAAATCCGAACGCTGTTGACGAAACTCTTGAACGTCTTGGGGTAGATTATGTTGACCTGCTTTACATCCATCAGCCGGCTGGAAACTGGCTTGCAGGTTACCGTCAGCTGGAAAAGGCACTCCGCGATGGGAAAGCACGTTCTATCGGCATTTCTAATTTTGAAGGAAAATATATTCAGGAACTTGAGACTAAATGGGAAACTGCCCCTCAGTTCATTCAGGTGGAAGCCCATCCATATTTTACGCAGAAGGATTTGCGCGTAACTCTGGACAAGTACGTTATCAAATTGATGAGCTGGTATCCTCTTGGACACGGTGACAAGTCTTTGATTCAGGAACCTGTCTTTGCTGAACTTGGCAAAAAATACGGAAAGACTCCCGCTCAGGTGATTTTACGCTGGCATGTTCAGATGGGCTTTGTGGTGATTCCTGGAAGCAAGAACGTTAACCACATCAAAGACAATCTGAATATCATGGACTTTGAACTGACCGCCGACGAAATGGCAGAAATCGCAAAGCTCGACAAAGGCGAACGCTACTACCACAGAACAGAAGAGCAGTTGGTTCAGTTTGCCGCATGGAAGCCAGATTTTGAGAAGGTAGGGAGCCGGTCGCTATAGCGATGAAACTCACGAGGTGAGTTTCAAGGCGAGTCTCGTTCGAAGCTGTGCTTCGAGCGCGGCAGTACGAATAGAAAAGATTTTTACTTTGACTTATTTTCACAGAGGTAGTTTTTGTTGATTATTAGGGAGCATCCCGCCGCTCATGGTTCGACTACGCTCACCAATCGCAGCGGGTGGGTCGGGGTTGATTTGTTATTTTAATTGTTCAATTTTATGCTATATATTTCGTCTATTTTCAATTATAAATCACGATAATATTTTTCTTGTTAGAATATCAAATGAATTTGAGAAAATCATTGGCAGAACCAAACATTGAAGGTTGATTGTAACTTGCCCCACACTGGCCAAAAAGGTTTGCCATTTTTAAAACAAAATCTCTTCCTTTATATTCTTTAGGCTTGAACTGCCGAGTTTCTATCATTTTTTTCATGAAAACAGCGAAAGATGATGCCTGATAGATATTATCGCTTTCATTAATTGTGACTTTTGCTAAATCAGGGAACTCAGACAAAAACATTTCCAAAACGTCCCATGATTCAAAAGCAACACATGTTTTTAGAAAAGTAACTGCCCCCCATTCAGGGAGATATCCCAAATGAAGATTTGGGTTGGCACCATTTTTCAATAAAGCACGACAGACTTCTTTATCATCTGTTTCTGCCGCATAAAAAAGAGACGTCCATTTTTGATTAATCTGTGGATTTTCTTTTATGAACTCATCCTGACTTGCAGTTTTTTCAATCAAATATAAACAAATTTCTCTAAGGCTTGATATTTGAACCTCATTTCTTTCTTTCGGAATATTTTTAAGTTCATGCAAACATTCAGAAAAATACTTTTGACCTTCAGCATTGTCAAAAAACTTTCTTTGATATTTTTCATAATTTTCTTTCTTATCAGCGTTAGTTAATCCTGGCATGTTTAAATTCTCCCATACCATATTTATACTTTCATCACTTTTGAAAAGTCGCTCTAAGAACTTACTAGGAAATTTTGCTTTAATTATTTCCTGAATGCAATAGTAAACTGGAGATACATTATCTGATGAAATTAATAAACCATTAACATCAAGTCCTTTTTCAATAATCGCTTTTACTAAATCTAAATCACTACTCTCAATAGCCTCTTGAAGAGCCTCTCTCTTTGTTTTTACAGATTTGACGGTAAATGATTCTACAGATGATTTTTCTATTATGGCTAATGATATTAATTTAAACTCTCGAGCAAATTCCAAATTATTTCTAAATTTAGATTCCTTATATGCTCTCAGAGATGCTTGTAAAGGAGTTGTTCCTTTGTCAGAAACAGAATTTACATTAATATTTTCAAATCCCTTGGCTTCACCCAATCCTAACCATTTTTTTATTAATAAAAGAAAGCGTTCATCAGACCAGCTTTCTGCGTGATAAATTGCCAAAGTCAAAGGAGGTACTGCTGGCTGAACATCATGATTATACATTCTTACACGAATGTTTATATTTTCATCTGTAAGTTTGGATAGACGTTCATAATCCTTTTCAACTTCTTTTTTGAATTCTTTTTCTGCGGAACTTCCTTCAGGAAATCCCATAAAATCTATCCCTATATCCTTCATCAAACTATTTGAAAGAGCTTTTTTTATTTTTGAATTAGTAGAAAACATTGATTCAGGAAATACAGACAGGAAATTACTTGTCTTGTATACGTTCTCAATAAAAGTGTCTTCTGCTGGCTTTTCAAAAATTCCAAGTGCATAAGCATAATTCCAAAATTTCTTGGCTTCATTTTTCAATGGGGTTGTTCTATCTTTTGACGGATCAACTGCGTCCCGAACCATTATGTCTGTTGAATTTGCAAATACAGAAAGAGCAAAAGCCTGCTTGATAAAATTCTCAAATTGATAACCTGCAAATCTTCTGTGTTCAAACGCATCTTTATATTTTTTCATCGCACCAGGAATGTTATCCTTTGCCAATTGAATATAGCCTTCCATCCAGTTGCAATAAAAGTTCGCTGCTTCAGGTGCTGCAATACGAACATTTTCAAGGAATTCTTTGGTTTGATTTTCATCATGCAAATATATATGTTCTTTAATAATCGCTTTTAATGCTTTATTTATCGTTTCAACAGAATCGTCAAACTTCGTCTTGTCCATCCCGTCAAATTCCAAGTCTCTTAATATTCTTGAGAATTCATCTAATTTTGGAGGATTTGAATAAACATTATCTCCAGCCGAAAAAAGTTTATTGACTTGTTCTTCCGGGATTCCACTTTCTTTCCTAATAAACTTTTCAATATTTGAAAGCAAATAAGCCTCTACAAGCCAGCTCGCGGCCATTCCATGAGCTTCATTGAGCATCAAATAATCCAAAATTTCTTTCATATTAATCCATTTTGGATTAAGCGCATCTTTCATTTGATTTGTAATTATCTGCTTGTAATGTTCAGTCTGTTTTTCCTTATCTTGATAGTAATCTGCAAGTTTTCTATACAATTCCTCTTTGCTTCCAAATTCTGGAATTTTTGATAAAAAATCATAAGCAAAATCGTATTTTTTTACAGCAGGGCAGAAATATAACGGCAACAACCAAAGATTTTGTGGAATCTGTACAATTGTGGTAATTATCTTCTTTGCATATTCCTCATAATTCTCACAAAACATGGCCCTGTAAAAATTATATGTTTCATAGATTGGATATTTGAATTGTTTGTATCCTGTATAAAAATCAAGGGCTATTTTTTTAATTTGATCGACAATTACCGGCATACATCCATAGTCTGAAACAAATCTATCCAATACTCTGCAGACAAGAACCGGAATACTCGAATTATTTACAACATTTAAGCCTGTAAAATCCGAATCCTCTTCAGCAAGCAAGCGATTTACATATCTTTGGAATGCTTCCTTACTCTGCCAATTTTCTATAAGGCCTTCCTTAGCAAATTCTTCACAGTAATAATAAAAAGTACTTTCACCTATAAAAGAGATAAGCATTTTGTTTATCTTTCCAAGAGTAATATTGCCAAATTCAGTTTTCTTATTTCCCATATTAATCCTCTATATTATAACCGATATTTGACTTGAAATATCGGTTATTTTTTAACTAACAGTTATTTTCCTTTTTTACCCCCTTTGGGTGCTGCATTTCCCCTTCCAGAACCAGAGGTTTTTCCAGAGTGTGTTGATGGCCAATTTCCACCATCATGATTGTTTGGTGGAAGAGCAGGACCTCTGTGTGAGTTCTGACCTGCATAGTTTCTTCCAGAATTAGTTCCCTTTGTTGCCATATTGGGCCTCCTTATATAGTTGATACATAAAATATAGGCTTTTTTGATTATTAGAACCGCCATAAAATCCAGACATTTTTTATTCATTATTTTTCGTCTCAAAAACCTTTTTCAAAATCAAATCCGTTTTGTCAGACTTATAACGTGAATCAAATTTCTCAATATCGAAGTTTATTTGCCTTATGGCATCCATAAACTTTGTTGATAAAAGACTAGCACTATAAACATAATCACCAGTAGAGGTATTCTGAAAAAGTTTCCCATTTGGAGCAATCATCAAATAACTTTCCGTCATTAAATCATTGTCTTCCACATAAATCGGGAGCGTCTCTCGATAATTGCTTCTTATAAATGTATAAAACTGCTCTTCTGAGATACCTCTTGCACTACCGAAAGGCATTTGTCGAAGAATTTTTATACGATTACAACCAAGTTCTTCCATCTGAGGAATTACAACATCGTCCCAATTCCATTCATTAACGACAGTGTTGATTTTTAATTTAAAATATCCACCAGCATTTCGTAATGAATTAATTTTATACAGTAATGTATCTTTGTTAAGAGTTTTTACCCCACAGCACCGGCCAATAATTTTGTTCCGCTCGCTATCCCACGAATCAATTGAAATACCGATTTGATTGATATTTCTTACTAGAGGAGCAAGTATTTCAAGGTTTGTCCCATTTGTCTGAACTGAGATATTCATACCCAAAGCAATCGCATACTCCATTATTGGAATAATCCTTGTTGGAAAAAGCAGTGGTTCCCCACCAACAAAATTCAATCTATAACTCGGTTTCCAGATTGAGTAGAGATTATCCAAGATGAACTTCGCTTTATCAAAACTATTCCATATTTCGTTTTGATTATCCCATTTTGCGAAACAAAACCTACATTGATAATTGCATCTTTCGGTTATGTGCCAGTTTATAACAAGATTATTCATAACTGCCTCCTTAAGACAGTTTCATTTTCACTTGTCTAAACATTTTTTTATGCAATAAAAACAAGACATTTTTTTTCCAATAGAAAAACGATAAAAAAATGTCCATATTTTATGACAGAGAAAAATCTCTTGCGGAATTAAGATTTAGCTAGAAAGCTACAGGAGGTTATACATGGCTGAATATAAAGAATTAAGAAAAAAGTTACGCCTAAAGCAAAAATATCGGTTGTTACAGAAAAATTTGGATTTTCAACAAATAATTCAGGTGCTATAAAAGGAAAGGTTCCACCAAAAGAACCATATGTAACTTCTGAGATTTTTTTGTACGTCCGGTAATTATTATCAACTTTATAATCAAATTTTTCATAAATGGCTAATCCAAAATCACCGACTTTAGGATTAGTTCCATCGAGAAAAATATTATTTGGCTTTATATCTCGATGTATTAAATTAAGTTTTTGATTTACATATTGTAAAGCTGATATTATTTCTGTTAATAATTTGCGTGTTAAATTAGAATCAATATTTTTTTCAATCAAAGAATCAAAAGTGGAACCATATCTCTTTGATAAAACATAAGCAATATCATTATAAGTACCGTAACAAATAAAATGAGCAATATAATCATTATTTCCTAACTGTGACCAGGAAAAGGCTTCTTTTTCAATATCAGAAAATGTGACATTATTTTTAAATGTTTTTATAACACAATCTGAAAATTCAGATAGACTTTTTAAGAAATATACTATTCCAAATCCGCCTTCTACTCTTTTTGTAATAAGAAAACGCCGCCCTTCAAGTTCTTTTAGAGAAATAATATCTCCAATTCTTAATTCCTTCATAAATATTATCCTCAATATAACAATATTTTTTTTATGTACCTTTGTAAGATTATTAATTATTATAAAAATCGATATAAATTTGTTTGTTTTTTTTAAGAGCAGCTTTTATAGTATCAAAGTTATTATCACCAATTTCGTTTCTTATATCTTTTTAATGAAGATTCAGAGGGTCAACCTTAAAAAATGAAATTTTATTATTTTTTTGAATAGAATTAATAAGTACAGTATGGTATGTAAAGATATGATTAAAAAAGACATCTGTAATTCCATATCGTTCAAAGAATTCGCAATAAACATCACTTCTTTCTTGTACAAATTTTAGAAGCTCATCAGGTTTATTATCAAAAACGGTTCTAGATGCTTCTTGAATAGAATTCAATAAACAAGATAAGATTTCTCCAGGTGTTTTTTTAAGTATATTTTGAAGATTGTTAAGAAAATATAAAAAAGCAATTTGTTCAAAAAGAATTGCAGGATTCTTTATTAATACATCAGCACACAAATTGTCTGTAGTTCTTTTTGAACATTCAATAATTTTATTGACTTCGTAAAGAACTCTATCAGCAAATTCTTTTGCTTCTTTTGGTACAGGACTTTCATTTTTTAAAGGTTTTGTTGGATTTTTAGTTTTATTATTTCTACTAAATAAAATAATAATTGGTCGAATTATTATATACGCAATTCCTATAGCCATTAGGAAATACAACATAATTTTGCTCCTTAAATTATTTTCTATTTTATCACGGTTATATGAAAAATTTAAGTTAAACATTTTTACTTGTAAAGTAATCTCAAAAATTGTCTTATTTTTTCAGACTCTCATGACTTTCATGTTTTGGATTTTTTATTAAATTTAGAATATACCTAAGAAAAATATTGTTTTATGATAGTTTAATAAATAACCTCTAGTTTTTTGTGTTGTTTTTTTATATATTTGAAAAGAAGGTTAAAAAGAATGAATGTAAAAATAGATGTATCTGATAAAAAAAAGTTTGAAAACTATTATAAAAATTTTTTAGATCTTGATAATATTGAATTATCTGAAGACAATGTTGGTTATGGTATATCCGATTTTCTAGTTATAGGATGTACTTTTGTTATTAATGCTTCATTGTCTGGATTTACTTGGGATTATATTAAGGAACAATTAATACCATATATATCTCTTCTTTTTAAGACAAAAAGAAAACAAGACAACATTTATGTGTCAATTTCAGATGGTATTGAAGATTATGATTTAGATATCCCTGATAATTTCAATGAAGTAGAAATTGAGATTCCGAATAAATTGAAAATGAAACTAAAAAAATGAAATATCATTCATTAAAATGGTGGTTTTATGCCATAAGAGAACAAATTAAAGATTTTATAAGAAATACTATTTGTCGTAAATTATTAAAAATTCAGTTTGGTTATATGATGCCTGATTTATTATCCATTTTTGTTATTGATAATAAATTCTTAATTTATGATACAATTATACGGAAATATCCAGAATTAAAAAATTTACGAAAATATACAAAAACTGAACAAGTAATTACAGTAACTGAATTTCTTTGTGGTGGTATTTTTCTTCGTACAAACAAAATGATTTCAACATTTTGGTCACAAGAAGGAAAATTAGAAGACTTGAATTATCTTTTATCATTGAATATTCCAATTAATGTAACAATACGCAATACATTGGATTGTCTCCATGAAGTTTTAATTGTTGGTTCTGATGAACAACATATTATTTTTAATGATCCTTTAGGTGATCCTTTTTTTAAATACAAAGTTTTTTATGGTTATAACATTTCATATAAAAAAGAGAAATTTTTAAAAGCAGCTGGTGAAAACTTAAAACTTAGTTTTATGGTTGATAATGGTAAAAAAGAAATAATAGAAAAAATTAAACAACAATTTACAAATCGAAAACTTTATTCACTTGAAGCTGATGATTTTACATATGGAGCCCTTTTAGATAAAAATAATTTTACATTTTCTTATTATTCAGAAGATGGAAAACTGAATCTTTCAATGGATTTAGGTGAATGTGCAAAGAAAAAATTTATTATGGGGTACGGAGAGTTTTCCAAAACTGATAATACATTATGGCCACCAGAAGAAAAAACAATTATGAATATAGTCTTTCAATATCATGTTCTAAATAAATTAAAACTATTAAAAACAAAATTTGAGTAAATTAGCCTCCAAACTCTCCGGTTTGCCAGGGGTAAGCCCTTCTCTTCCGTGGAGAGCCTTTTGTATCACCTCTTTTTTTTCTCTTCGCCACGCCATTCCACCTTCACATTCAGCCCCAGCCACACCCGCTGTCCGTTAGCGCTCAACCTCTTAAAGCCTTTCTCACTCATCCGCAAACCCAGCCACTTCTGCGACATAACCCGCTCATTATTTTTATTGCACCATTTGATATAAGTCTCATACAAAATCTTAGTATGAAGGCGCCAGCTCAAAGAACCGTCAATTTCAAGACAGTCATTTACAAAAGTTCCTACCGCATCCATATCCATTCTATACTCCTCATTAGCCTTGCGAACAGCATCCGCATCTCCAAGACCTTCCTTTTTCCACATCGCATATCCCTGAATCAGCCAGTTTAATATTCCGACATTTTCAGCAATCAGCTTTTCAGTAAGATTTTTATCCCTCTGTTCCGGAGGAATCGTTACATCAAAAGGAATCATTTTAATACGCCTCCAGATTCCGTTATCCACTCCTCTTTTTCGACTTATGGTTATTCTCAATGGCTGCGCCCCTGGGCTTACGTCCAATTCCCTTTGATTTAGCTGAGGTAAGTTCTTCGATTTTCTATATACTTATTTTGTTATCGCAAATAATCAAAAAATGTGATATATTATTTATATAAATACTTTTAAAAGGAGGTAGACTATGAGTGATAAACAGATAGAATACTCAGTTTTCTGCATTGAAAATGTTGCAAAAGAACTTGGTAAATCTGGTTCTGAATTATTCCAGATTCTCAATTCTTCAGGTCTCCTTCATTCATATATCATTCCTTCTTATGAAGCACTTCATACTCAGAGTAAACAATACATTGTAAACGAAATCATTTCAGTCCTTAAAGAAAGGAATCTTGTTGCATGAAACTCTACCACGGTTCAACATTTATTGTAGATAAACCACTTGTTTCTTACGGTCGTGAAAACCTTGATTTTGGTAAAGGCTTTTACACAACAAACATGCAGATTCAGGCAGAAAAATGGGTTCAGCGTTTTATTTCCCTTGGTAAAAAAGGCATCATTAATATCTACAATTTTTATGATACTGATATTCAGAAAAAATACCGCTACAAGAAATTTCCCGAATATAATTAAGAATGGCTTGATTTCGTTCTCGCCTGTCGCGGCGGTTCAAAAGAATATCAGAATTACGACATCATTGAAGGCGGTATCGCAAACGATAAAGTCTTCAACACTGTAGAACTTTTTTTTACAGGTCTCATAAATAAATCAACTGCCTTGCAGCGTCTTAAATTTGAAAAGCCGAATAATCAGATTTGCTTTATTAATCAGAAAGTCGTAGATAATCTTTTACATTTTGAATCCAGTTACGAAGCAAAAGGAGCGCAATCATGACAGCCGACGCAACACTTTTGCAAATGAAATACGCACGCATAATTTCTCTTCTTGCAAAAAAAGCAAATATTAACGAAGAAAAAGCAATGGAAATGTTTTACAAATCCAATACTTATACGCTTATGAGTAAAGGTATCAGCGATTTTCATTGTTTAAGTGATGCCTATCTTGTAGAAGAAATAATGCTGGAACAAAAACATTGAGAAAATCTGAAAATGAGTTTTTTTAATATCGATGCGTTAAAATCACAACAACCTGTCAAACGGGTGGTTTGCTCTTAGCCTATAAGGCTAAGGGGCTCAAGCCGAGACTTAAGTCCCACGATTTCACATACGTTCAAGCTTATTGCAGCTTGTCACCCGCCGGCTCTTAAAGAGCCTTTTGTACTACT
>OCVV011204211.1_pt1 | contig 14062 bp, 11 predicted proteins | sample 1539721 | NCBI WGS metagenome assembly OCVV01 (sample SAMN02144230, study PRJEB22623) | gut metagenome | biome: sheep rumen | host: Ovis aries | place: New Zealand
CCATCATTTCATCATCTAGAATAATACCAACAATCTTAACGTTCTTTAATTCTTTGTATTTTTCAACATATTGACCATATACAATAACTTTAGCACCAACAACCCACTTATCTTTTGTTGATTGTGGTAAGTTCTTGAATGCAGTACCATCAGCACCATATACACCATAAATTTGTAGAGTCTTATCTGTACCGCTAGTAGCTGCGATATATGTATTACCATATGAAGCATCTGGAGCTACAGTGATATAACCAGTTGCAAAATAATATTCATTATCTTTTAACTTTGTTAAATCAGCAAGATCAACTTCTTTTCCAGCTGGAACAACTAATTTAATATCTTTAGTCTTTGATGTTTCACCAAATGTAACTGTTACAGTAACAGTGAATTGCTTTTCTGTTGTATCACCAGTATAAGTAATCTTATTACCATTAACACTTACCAAAAGTTCTGATGATGCATATGATAATTGAGCACCATATTTTGCATCTTCAGTATCTAATTCAATTGTTTGAACACCACTTTCAACATCCTTGTCTTTTAAACTAGCAATTACTGCATCAACAACTTGTTCATCAGTTAATTGTTGAATAGTTAGTGTTATTTCCTTAGTTAAAACCTTAGTACCTGATGTAGCAGTGATAGTTACTTTAGCTTCTTTAGCTTCTGTTGTAGCAGTAATAACTAACTTGCCATCAGCAATAGTAGCACCTGTACCAGAAACTGTATATTTAAGAGCTGCACCCTTTTCACCAGTAGCAGGTAAAGTTACTTCTGCATTCTTTGTATATAATTGCTTAAATAACTTTGCAGCATCAGTAAGATCAGCGTATGCTTTTTCTTGATCATTATATGCTTCTGTAGATGTTTTAATTTCACTAGCTGTAGTTAATGCAACACTTGGAGTAGTGCTCCATGTAAGAATACCAGTTAAATCAATTCTTGCACCTACACCTAACTTGTTAAGTTTAGATAATAATCCCTTAGCATCATTTGATGTGAATGAAGTAATACCTTCCATAACAGTGATATCAAATTTAACACCACCACGTGATACTACAGCAATAGTTGATAATGTAGTACCATATTTACCCTTAGATGTTGGAAGAGTCTTAATTTCTTCAATTGTGAATCCTTTTAAAGTAACTTGTGTGCTTTGAAGTTTTAATGCTTCCTTAGTAGCAGCACCCTTTTCAGTAGTTAATTCAGAATTCATAATCATTGAAGAAATATCTTTATTTGGTAATTCAGATAATGCTTTTGTCTTTGTTGTATCAACAGCAAATGAAGCACCATACTTTGTTTCAATTAAACCATTGTATACTTGGCTTGTTGCACCAGTAATAGTTACATATTGTCCTGGTTGTAATGCTTTATATTCTTCTTCAGTCATATAAACTTGATATGCTAAATAACCACCAAGATCATTTTCATCAGCGATAATAAGATTACCTTCACCTTGACCTTTGTAAGTAGTGAAACCAGCCTTAGAAATAACATAACCTTTTAATGTTTGAGTTACACCGCTTGCAGCATTAGTAATCCAATTATCAAACATTTCAGCAGCAGTCATATTTCTTTGAATTCTTACATTAAAATTCTTTGTGCTTGCTGTTTGTCCGTCAACAGTAACTTCACCATGGAATGTTACTTTCTTTGTGTCTTCTTGGCTATCAGCTGCTGGTCTATGAACAACCGCAGTAATAGAGTCTCCATTATTTTCGAAAGTTAATAATGATTCATCATCACTCTTCCAAGTAATGGCAATGTCATTACCAACTTTTGCAGGAAGTTCAAAATCATCAGTTACAACAGTACCGTTGACATTTAAAATGATTAATTTTGCAGCATCTGCCGCAGCATTATTTGAAACCTCACTAGTCTTTGTGGTTTCCTTTTCTCCGCATGAAGCAAGAGTAACTGTTCCGCCTAGCATTAAAGAAGCTAGAGCAGCTAAAGATAAAACTTTAGTAAATTTTTTCATTTGTAGTTTTTTCCTCTCTCTATTTTTGTACTTTACTTTGTTTGGACTTGACTATCATATGCAAACATTTCAATGTTTGTTGTACTTGAATCGTCTTGGCTATAAGTAGGAGCGCTAAACTTCTTACCTACAAGTCCTGCCATTTCTGCTTCGGTTTTTGTAGAATTCTTAAGCTCAACTTTATAAGTTTTGCTATCAATAGTAACTTCTACATATCTAATATCAGACGCAATATATGCTTCACTAATTGTAGCATTTGACATATCTAGGTAATAGAAAGATTGCTTAATATTGGCATATTCTTTACCAGTATTTAAGAATGCATCACCAGCTAAAACACCATGTAATTGATTCTCACCATTTGTGAAACCACAAATATAAATTAAAGAACCAGCATTCATAGTATCAGCTGAGAATAATCTTGCCTCTCCACTACCAGAATAACCAGCAACAATACCATAAGAATAAATTGTTCCATTGATATTTTGGCTGACAGTAGCTGTTGTAAATCCACTTGAAGATACTTCAACGTCAGTAATATAGGCTTCAAAAGCAACACGAGTTGGAACATCAGTTGATGAATCATAATAGTTGCTAGAATTTTCTAATAAATCCTTAATTGAAACATTAGTAATAGTTTCAGGGAAATAAATATCTACAGCATGCTTATTATAAAGTCTCAAATTAGCCTTTTGAGCTTTCTTAGCTGCTTCTGTAAAGTATGAATTATATTTATTAGTTGAAGATGTACCTGTATTTCTAGAATATGCTTCTTCTACAGTTTGAAGATTTAAATTCTTATACTCTGTATCTCCTGCTAACTTATACCATACAAATGCTAAATAACGTGTACCATTTGTATCTTTTTCAGGCTTTGAACCATTAGATTCAAGAATAATTGAAGTGGCTTTCGATAAGATGGATGCATTCCACTTACTTGCTGCCTTACCCCATTTATCATAACCTGCTGTTGATTCAGGTGTATCTACTGCAAGATATCTTACTGTTACTGAAGTACCACTTTTTGTTCTAAAAGTAGATGTGTCACCGTCTGTTAATCTAGTTACAGTGGCTTCTTCTACGCCATTTGTTAAGAATGTTTTTCCTTCAATATTGCGTGTGAATTTCAATGATTCTGTTATTGAATCAGTATATTCGCCGTCTGATGTTGATTCAGAAACTGATTCATTGCTAGAAATCGATTCTTTACTTTCTTCAGAAACTGCATTATTACAAGAAGCTAGTCCAAAAAGACTAGCTCCAAGTAATGCAGTTAATAATAACTTGCTTTTTTTCATTTGTTAATTAATTACTTTCTAAATTATAATGCTGAAACTGATTCATCATAAGCATCATTTAAAACAGATGCAATCTTGTTTTCAATTGTAGCTGCTGATTCATTCTTTAATAATGTAATCATTGCTGAACCAATTTGAACACGTGAAACTGCTGAACCATCAAATAAATCTGAAACGAATAGATTTGACTTAATGCTTGTTAAAATGTCTAAACATGCTTTGTTTAATTTACCAGCTGGCTTAGTTAAATCTAGAGAATCTTCAACTGCTTGAATAGCATCTAGACGAACTGGTGAATAACCACCTGACTTTGCAGCATAAGCAGCTTGAACATCTTTAGAAATAAGAGTCTTAGCGAATAACCAAGTACCCATAGCTAATTCCTTATCACCTTGATCGAATAATACAAGAGATGGACCTTGAGAAATGTGCTTAACACCATTTTCAGTTCCGTCAATTGATGGAAGCTTAGCTAGACCTACTTCAAATGCACCTGCTGTTGTAGGTAATTGGTGAGAAGCACCACCTGTAGAACCGATTGACATAAATGAACCATCATAATCAGCAGCTGGTGTAGTTGAAACATACTTACCGAATAAACCAGAAGTATATGAACCATATGCACCCTTAGTAGTTACAAGACCTTCATCATAACGAGCAGAAACATCTGTTAAGAATGCTTTAGAAACATCGTTGTTGAATAAAATCTTTTCTTCGCCAACACCATTAGCGTCTGTATAATATTTCTTACCGTCAATTGTTCCCTTTTCTTCTAGGTATGAAATGAACCAGTTAGCTTCTGAGTCATAACCTAGTGGAGTTGACTTTGGATATTTTTCTTTTAACTTTCTGCATAGCTTCCACATATTTTCCCATGTCCAAGAAGATGTTTTAGTTAAATCAATACCAAGTTCTTCAAGAACTGGATCAACAACTGTCTTATTGTAGTAAAGAGCATCTGTTGATTTTGACATAGGTAATGTAAAGCATTGCTTGCTGTTACCAAATTTGTAACCTTCATCCATATATAGATATTCTTCTTTATTAATACCTACTACTGAATCACGAATATATGGTTCAAGATCAAGAACTACATTAGCAGTTTTGTATCCTGCAACATGGTCACCATAGCAATAAGCAATTGATGGTTGATTCTTTGCAATAATATCAGATTGAATCTTATTTCTTAATGAATCATAACTATAACCTGATTGAATATCAACCACGAAATTTGGATTTTCTTCCTCAAATTTAGCTTTAGCTGATTCTAAAACCTTAATAAGGTCATCACCAGCTGTTGTTAAGAATGTGATTGTCTTTGTTTCACCACTTGGCTCTACTGATTCTAGTGATGGAACAACATAATCAGCATATGGGTCAGCGCTTGTTTGAACATTAGTGCCACCGCAGCTAGCTAATGCAGCAAGACCTACAGTTAATGCTGCAGCTCCATAAATTTTTCTAATCTTCATTTTGTTTTTTCTCCTTTGTACTTTTATAAATAACTAAAAATGAAATCAGCCTTATCCCAAGACCCCTTCTAATTTCTAACCCTTAATACCACTCTTTGATACTCCACGCATAATGTATTTTCTAAATAAAGTAAATACAATGAATAATGGAATAGAAATAATTAATGATGCAGCCATTCTTACTGGACCGTCACTAGTTAATCCTAGTTCTTGTGCACGATTTGTTGAACCTCCAGCTTGGCTCATCCAGTTTGAAACTAATCTCCATTCTGAAGTGTTAACAAGTTCAGGCCACATATATGAGTTCCATGTACCAATTAATTTCAAAATAGTAATTGAAATAATAGTTGGTGCAGAAAGTGGAATCATAACCTTTACTAAGAACTCAAAATCTGAGCATCCATCAACCTTAGCAGCTTTATATAAGCTTTCTGGGATAGATTTGAATGAGTTTCTTAATAGATAAATATAATAAATAGAACATAAGAATGGAACAATCATAATTGTATATGAATCTGTCCATTTCCAATTTGCTGTTTGAACATAGTTAGTAATAGTGAATAATTCACCAGGAACCATCATTGTCATTAATAAAATTGAGAATAATAAGTTCTTACCCTTAAACTCAACACGTGCAAATGCATATGCTGCAAGAATTGTTAAAACAACTGATGCTGCTGTTGAGAAAAATCCTACAATAAGTGAATTTCCTAATGTTTTCCAGAACAAACCACTTTGATAGTCTAGAGCTATATCATAAGCTTCAAAACTAAATGTTTGAGGCCAGAATGTAGGAACTTCTTGAACATATTCTTTTAATGACTTGAATGATGACATAATCATCCAATAGAATGGGAAAAGGCAAGTAAATGCACCAATAGTAAGTAAAATGTAAACTAAAATTTTTAAGATAATACTAATTGTCTTATCTTGTTGAGCTTTTTTCTCAGTTTCGCTCATTTCTGTTTTACTATCTTCAGCATGTTCTTCTACTTGGCTAGTCTCTTCAACAGATGTTTCATTAACTACTGTTTCTTTTTCTTCGACTTCTTGAATATTTTGATTTTCCATCGTAAGCCTCCTAGTAATGAACACGTTTTTTACTTACATGTAGGTTAATTAATGTAAATATCAAAATGATTACAAATAGAATTAATGAAGCTGCTGAGGCAACACCAATCTTATTATCATAAATATTGTCATAAACATAACCTACAACAGTATTAATATATGATCTTTGAACTGTATCTCTACCAAAGATACCTACAACTGCTGTATATGCCTTAAATCCACCAATGAATCCAGTAACAATTAAGTAACTTAGCATTGGGCTGATTAGAGGTACAGTTACCTTCCAAAGTGTTGTCCACTTTGAAGCACCGTCAACTTTAGCTGCATCATAGTATTGCTTTGATACATTTTCAAGAGCACCAAATAAAATTAAAATCTTAAATGGAAGTCCTGCCCAAATTTCATAAATAATTACTACCCATCTTGCAGGCCAAATTTGTCCATCTGTAAATGCTTGAACCCATCTCATAAATGGACTTGCAGTTGAGTCAGGAATAACTGATACATTTAACCAATTAGTTTTAGTATGGAATACATTGTTAATTAAACCATATGTCATAACACTAGATCTAGTACCAATTACTTGGAACATTGTTGCAAATACTGCACCAATCGCAATTGAGTTTGTTAAATAAGGTAAGAAGAACACTGTTTGGAATGCACTTCTAAACTTTGTAATTGATTTTAAAAATACTGATATAAATAATGCTAATAATGTAGAAATTGGTACGGAAATAAATGCGAATAGCAATGTATTTGCCAAACAATATCTAAATTTAGGAGCATTAACAGTTGTTATGAAGTTTTGAACACCCCAACCATCAAAACCAATTGAATGTCCATCTTTACCAATAACGCCACCAATTTCCTTTAAACGATTAAAGTTATCTTGGAATGAGTAAACAAATGAACGAATTAAAGGATAGAATGTAAATACAGCCATTAAAATAATAACAGGTAATACATATAACCAACCCTTAAATTGAGGTAATGCTTTTCTCCAATTAAAACCTTTTTTAGGTTCTTCTAAAGCTACTTCACCATTAGATGGTAGTACTTTTAATACATTATCTTCATTAGCCTTAGTTTCTACTTCATTTATAAGGTCTGCCATTATGCCACCTCATTTTCGTTTATAGATTCTTCTTCCTCTCTTAATCTTACTTCAGTCTCACGATTGAATAAGAATACCTTATGAGGCTTAAGACTAAATTTAACAGTCTTAGTGTCAGGAAGTACTACGTCTGAATCAACAATAGAACGAATTGTTGGTTTTGTTGAAGATGGATGTAATGAAACGATAGATTTATCTCTACCCATTACTTCTACACGGTCTTTTAATAGAGTTAATGGACCATTTTGATCAACAATGAAACCTTCAGGTCTGATACCAACGTAGATTTCTTGATCTCCAAGCTTAGTATCCATAATAGCTTCTTCTCCGATGAATACCTTACCATCTTTAATTTCACCTAAGAAAATATTGATTGGTGGAGTACCTAAGAAGTTTGCAACGAATAGGTTAGCTGGGTCATCATAAATATCTTGAGGAACACCTGCTTGTTGTAAAACACCAAGTTTCATAACTAACATGGCATCGCAAATTGACATTGCTTCTTCTTGGTCATGTGTTACGAATACTGTAGTAATACCAGTTTCAACTTGAATACGCTTAATTTCTTCACGAGTTTGTAAACGAAGTCTTGCGTCTAGGTTTGAAAGTGGTTCATCTAGTAATAATACTGATGGGAACTTAACAAGTGCACGTGCAATTGCAACACGTTGTTGTTGACCACCTGATAATTCACTAGGCTTTCTTAGTAACAAATCTTCAATTTGTACCATCTTTGCTGCTTCTGCAGCTCTAACTTTTGCTTCTGCTTTTGCTACTCTCATATTTAGTAGAGGGAACATAATGTTTTGCTCTACAGTCATGTGTGGGTATAGCGCGTAGTTTTGGAATACAAGACCAATACCACGTTTTTCTGGTGCTAATTCTGTAACATCGTCTTCACCAAAGTAAATATGTCCTGAAGTTGGTGTTTCAAGACCTGATAACATAAATAAAGTAGTTGACTTACCACAACCTGATGGTCCTAGTAAACCAATAAGTTTTCCTGATGGAATCTCAACGTTTAAGTCGTTAACAGCTACAACTCTACGTCCTGCTTTTTTATTTTCGTATACTTTGGTTAAATGTTCTAAAGTAATTTTCATAGACATTCCTCCATAATAAAAAATGTTTTTTAGTTTCCCCTTGTAACTATTATTTTAGCATAGCAAAAAAAATAATACAATGATTCAAGGTAGTTAAATACCCAAAAAATTGTCAAAAAATTACTTATTTGTATTTTTTTTCGACACTAAATGACAAAAAGAGAGCACTTTTAATAAAGCGCTCTCATAAGTTTTAATATTTGCAGTTATTTGGTGTACGTGGATAAGGAATTACATCACGAATATTATCAATACCAGTAAGGTACATAACAAGTCTTTCAAATCCCATACCAAATCCTGAGTGAACACATCCACCATATCTTCTTGTATCTAAATACCAATCAATCTTATCCTTGTCGATATTCATTTCTTCCATACGACTTAATAGACGTTCCATATTCTCTTCTCTTTGAGAACCACCCATAAGTTCACCAGAACCAGGAACAAGTAAATCAACAGCAGCACATGTCTTATTATCAGGGTTAACTTTCATATACCAAGCTTTAATATCCTTTGGCCAATCTGTTACAAAGACAGGACCATTGAAATGCTTAGTTAACCAAACTTCATGTTCATGTTGAATATCAGCTTCATAGCTTGGTGCAAACTCCCACTTTTCGCCAGAGTTTAATAATAGATCAACTACATCATGATGCTTAATACGAGTGAATTTTGCACTAGTTAAATCTACAAGTCTTTGTTTTAATCCTTTTTCTACAAACTTATCGAAGAAATTAATTTCATCAGGACAATTTGTTAAAACATAGTTGATAACAAACTTTAGCATTTCTTCTTCAATGTCCATTAAACCATCAAGATCACAGAATGCCATTTCAGGTTCAATCATCCAGAACTCATTTGCATGAGTCTTATTGTTAGAATTTTCTGTTCTAAATGTAGGTCCAAATGTGTAAATATCGCTAAATGCCATTGCAAATGTTTCACCTTGTAATTGACCTGAACCAGTAATGAATGCTTTATGTCCAAATAAATCTTGGCTAAAATCAATTGCACCATCTTCAGTTAGTGGAGGATTTGAAACATCAAGAGATGTAATCTTAAACATTTGATCACTACCTTCACAGTCGGCAGATGTGATTAGTGGTGTATGAACATATAAATAACCATGTTGTTGGAAATATTCATGAATAGCCATCGCTGCAACAGAACGAACTCTAAATACAGCTTGGAATAAGTTTGTACGTGGACGAAGATGTGCAACTTCTCTTAAGAATTCACGAGTGTGTTTCTTAGGTTGAATTGGGTAATCTTCTGGAGAATCACCAAGTAAAACTACATCAGTTGCATGTAGTTCAAATGGTTGCTTCATTTCAGGAGTTAACTTAACAATACCTTTAACTCCAACGCTAGCTCCTACACGAATCTTTGAAATATCATCAAAATTTGCAAGTGCTTGATCATAAACAATTTGAAGTGGATTAAATTCTGTACCATCAGATACAGTTAAGAAACCGAATTGGCTTTGAGCACGGTTAGTCTTAACCCAGGCACAAATATAAATTTCTTTTTCACTTAAAGATGCATAATCTTTAAATAATTCTCTTAATTTTGTTCTACGCATAATAAATTCCTTTCTATAAATAAAAAAAGACGTCCAAAATCTAAGGACGTCTAATACGCGGTACCACCTTAGTTCAATACAAATGTATTGCACTCAAACTCTTAACGCGAGCAACGGATGGTTCTACTTAATTTCTTCCATCTCTCGAAGATGTTCTCCATAAGACTTTGTACTGCTTTTCACCAACCAGCAATTCTCTATAACGCTATCTTATTTCGTTCTTCTCATTGATTTGTATATATTTTACTTTTTTTACATTTCCTTGTCAATATTCAAATCAGTTTCATTTTTAGGTCTAATTTCAAATAAAACACCATCATCTAAATTAGATACACTTAAATAATATCCAAAGAAATCTAATGTCTTACAAACAATAGACATTCCAAGTCCAAATTTTCCTTGACTACCTTTCTCATATGCCTTAAATCCTGATTCAATAAATTTTTGATCAATCGGTTCTCCATCATTAAAGAAAGATAAATAATCATCTTTTAATGTTACTCTAATTACCTTTTTAGCATATCTAGAGGCGTTATCAATAATATTTTCAACAACAATAATATAATTATCGGCATAACCCTTAAAATATACATTTGGTTCTAAATCACATATAAAATTAATGTTTGGATGTTGAACAGTGGCATTATTAATAACACTTTCAATTAATCTCTTCATATTGATATCCTCATAAGGTTTATCATGAGTTAGATATTCAAGCTTATTATAAATAATTAATTGTTGAGTTTTGTTATATAAAATATTTGCTTGATTAACAATGACTTGTGGACCTTTATCAATCATATGTCCATCTTCCATCGCTTCAGCATAAGATTTAATAACACCAATAGGTGTTTTAAAATCATGTGAAACATTTTGAAGCATTTCTTGCTTAGTCTTTTCGTTAGCCAAAATCTCAAGACGCATCTTTTCAATAAACATTGATAATTCACCAATCTCATCCATGCCATTATCAAGATAAGCATCTTTATAATTAGATGATGGTAGAAGAGAAATATGCTTTTGTAATTTTTTAATTCTACTAACATGTCTCCTAGACCATGCTAACAAGATAATTAAAGAAATTGAAAAGGCCGCAGTAAACGATACTATTAAACCTAATATTTGAGTTTGACGAATGTCTTTAGCTAAGTTCTCAGTTGAAAAGAATATTACAAAATAATAACTTTGAACTGCATCTTCAAATGTGGGTTTACTAACTTGATAAGCCATAAACATATCAGGATATTCATCAGTTCTAAAGCGAAGTGTAGTTGGATTTTTAATTCCATCATTATCAGGTTCTGGATGTCCAACCATACTTGCAAGTTCATTTAGACTAATAATGTTTGAAATAGAATTCAGTTCTTCATCACTTTGATAAAAAGTGTATACAAATTTAAAATCTCTACCCTTATCATCTGACATGTTTGTGTCATCTTTAGTAACTGTAACCTTACCATTTAATACATAAATTTTAGATTCATAGTTTTCGGATAAAGCTTTTCCTTCAAGCCATAATTTTGAATCATTAACCATATCTGTAAGCCTATTAAAAGTATAGGTTTCACTACTAGATGAAATAGAACTTACAATAAGAGCACTATATATTAGAATAGCTATTAATATTACAATCGCAAATAGAGATACTAATTGTCCTGTAATTTTTAATTTTTTCATAGTAATCTATATCCATATCCATAGATTGTTTCAACATTTAATCTAGGCATCTTAGAACGAAGTCTACGCATTAAATCATCAACAACTCTATCACTTCCAAAATATTCACTTCCCCAAACATTATCTAAAATTTGATCCCTTGAAAAAGCTTTAGATTTATTTTTTAGTAAAAATGTTAATAAATCATATTCTTTAGCAGTTAAATTAATAACTTCACCATGATCCTTAACTATTCTTCTATCAATATCAATAGAATAATCATTGTAGTCAAGAGAATTCTTAATATTAGTTTCAGGATAAGCTCTTTGAATCAATTTTTTTACACGAAGAACTAATTCACGAATACTTGATTTTCCAATATAATCATCACCACCAAGTTCCAATCCCATTACCCTATCCAAGTCTTCATCTCTACTTGAAACAAAAATAACCGGCATTGTAGCGTGAACTTCACGAATTTTTTTTATTAAATCATACCCAGAAATATTTCCTGGCAACATGATATCTAAAATCCATAATGAGTAAGCATCATTTACATGTGATACAGCTTTTTCGCCTGTATCAAACAAATCAACATCATAACCCTCTTCTTTTAAATAAGTGACAACAAGATTTGAAAAGTCTTGATTATCTTCCACATATCCAATCTTTAACATAATGAAGCTTCCTTTCTTTTTATATATTTTAATTATAGCATAACAATTAGTGATACAAAATGTGAAAAAATGTGAAATTATAAGAGAAATAAAAAAAGAAAGGGCAATGCCCTTTCCGAACTAATTTGGGAGAGTTAGTTTTGTTTATGAAATATTCTATCTATTAGGGAGAATTAATGATAGAAATTTACCTTCCCTTTTTAAGAAGGCAAATCTATTTTAACACAAAAAATCGAAATTTAAATATAAATTTTGAAAAAAATAAAAGCCTACATTGTAGGCTAATTATTATCTGTCATATTTGTCTTCGTATTCATCCATGATATCATTATATTTCTTTTCGTCTAGATCGATATCATCAGAATCATCATCGATGTAGTCATCATCTTCAGAAGAATCAGAATATGAATCTTCACCATAGTTATCATCTTCATCATCGTCTTCATCAAGATCTTCATCATCTTCATCGTCGTCTTCTTCGTCGTCAAGATCTTCATCGTCATCATCTTCGTCAAGATCTTCTTCAATCTCATCTAATTCTTCTTGAGTATATAATTTAGAACCATCCTTGTCATATTCTTCAAGTGAATGTCTTGTTTTTAGATCCCACTTACCGCTTTCAAGGTAAACGAATTTAGAACTTGCACAAATATCAATATATAAAGTTGAACGCGCTTCAATATCATTAACATCAATGCCTTTTAGAGTTAAAACTTTATCTAATAATTCATTGATTTCATAACCATCTGTACTAGCACCAGTTAGTTCAAATGCTATTTCTAATAATGATTTTTCGCTATAATTATTCTCCATGTCAAATCCTCCACAATAAGATTACAAGATATTTTACATTAAAGTTTACTTTTTTTCAAGACGTAAATCACGCTTTTATTAGAAGACCAATTTTAATTTTGCCCACATAATCACCATCATAATAGTAATCATATGAAAAAGATATTGCATCTGTTTTTATTTTAATATCGTATCCTTTTACCATAAATTTGAAATTCAAGTCAGGAGAAGAATAAGTAGAGATGCAAGTATCGTTTTCTTTAATTAAAATTTCATTATTAACCGTACCAAATCTTTTAACTCTAATAGTCGCTTCATCGACTATAGTAATTCTTAGCTTAGTATTTGGTGCTGAATGATCTAAAAATTCATAACTTTTGCCATCAAATGTAGCTTCTTCTTGGAAAGAAATAGACTTTTTCCCATCAGTAAAACTATAAAAATGTATTTTCATTAATATTTAATTCTTCCTTCTAAGGCTTTTAAAACAGTCATTTCATCTGCATATGATAAGTCTCCACCTATAGGAAGACCGTGTGCAAGACGAGTAACTAATACATCTGAAGATTCAAGCAGTGTCTTAATATAGCGTGCTGTTGTTTCACCCTGTAATGTTGCATTACAAGCTAAGATTACTTCTTTAATATTCTCATTTTTCACACGAGATAAAAGTTCAGCAATTCTAATATCCTCTACTCCAATTCCATTAGTAAAATCTATCGCGCCATTTAACACATGGTAAACTCCTCTATATTGGCCAAGTTTTTCTAACACAAACAAATCTTTAACTGTTTCAACAACCATTATTTGGCTTTTATCACGTGTTTCATCTGCACAAATATCACATATATCATTGGTACACAAATTAGCACAGATTGAACATTGGTGAACATTTTCTTTTATTTTAATAAAAGAATTGCCAAACGCTTTAGCATCTTCACTAGACATATTTGAAAATACGTATAATGCTAAACGTTCAGCAGTTTTTCTTCCTATTCCTGGTAGCCTCATGAAAGAAGATATTAAATCTTCAATTGGCTTAGGATATTCCATTTATTAGAATAATCCTCCAAATCCGCCAAGATTAAATCCACCCATGGCGTCTTGAGTTGCTTTTTCAATTTGCTTAATGCAGTCATTAAATGCAGCCTTTAATGCATCATTAATCATATCAACATCATCTTTTGATTCAAATGCTTCAGGATCAATTTTAACTTCTGTAACAGCATGAGCACCAGTCATTGAAACTGAAACCATACCACCACCGGCAGTACCAGTAAAGACAGTCTCTTCAATTCTCTTTTGAGCTTCCA
>OCVV012888119.1_pt1 | contig 14061 bp, 14 predicted proteins | sample 1539721 | NCBI WGS metagenome assembly OCVV01 (sample SAMN02144230, study PRJEB22623) | gut metagenome | biome: sheep rumen | host: Ovis aries | place: New Zealand
CTCCTGACGTGTACCGTCAGCGAAACACATTGGAGCATACTTGCGTGTGTAGTAACCAGTGTATTCGTATGTATCGTTCAGGTCAGCGTCGAAGTTTGCGTCAGCACAGCTCCAGCAACAGGTGCTGAAACGTGGGTCATCCTTGAACTCGTCAACGAATGCCTTAGTTACGGAGCATGCTCCCCATCCTGCAGCTACGAGGACGTTAGTTGCGTTCTTGTTACGTGGGCCGAGATATACTTGGAATGAATTTCCGTCAGCATTACCGTTGTAGTCTCCTGTTGCAGCAAACTTCAGGTTAAGGATAACCTCCTTAGAGATGTCGCCAGTCCAACCACCGTTGTTATAGTGCTTACCCTTGTAAGTGGTCTCCCATGCACGCTGCTCCGTTCCCGTACCTGTAGAGGCGTCTTTAGTGCAGGCTGGCATGAAGAGGTCTGCATAGTTAGGCTCAAGCTCATAGCCGCCGTTCTCTATCACGTCCTCAAGGGCGTCAATGGCATCCTGCTTGGTGCAAGCCTCGTTCTCCTCACCATAGTAACCTGTATAGTAAAGGTACACGCGAGCGAGCAGAGCCTCAGCAGCATACTTGCTGATACGACCGTCGTTGCTGCTGTTGCTTGCAACAGGGAATGCGTCAGCTGGAATGTTGGCTGCAGCATACTTCAAATCCTCGAAGATAGCCTTATAGACCTCAGCTGCAGGAGTACGTGGCACGTTTGCCGCTGTAGGAACGAGTATCAAAGGCACATCGCCGAAGAGACGTGCAAGGTCGAAATACAGGATGGCACGCAGTGCGCGAGCCTGACCTACGACGAGACCCTTGCCAACTTCTGAGTCCCACTGCGTCACATTCTCATTCTTTATGATAGAGTTGCAGCGGAAGATAGCCTTGTAGTAGTTCTCCCAATCAGTATTGAAGAGGTTGTTGTATGACGGTGCTATTGACTGGTCAAACTGGTCAATGGCGTTATTGTTCTTTGCATCGGAGAAACCGAGACCTCCATGTGCCTGGTCGGAAGCAAGCTCTGCCATAAGATACATACCCAAGCCTTCATTGCTTATGGTAGCCTGCCAACCATCGTAGCATCCCACGAGGTCTATTTCCACCGCTTCTTGATTGCGATATGCTGTCTGATCGTAGAGTTCAATCATCGACTCTGTGTTAAGACTACATGACGCAATGCTGAGCATACCAAGGACAAATGCTCCGTTTCTTATTATATTCTTGGTTTTCATTGTCGTTTAGTTGTTAAATTGTTTAGATGTAATTGGAGAAGCTCTTAGGGATTTCAACATCAGAAAGCGATGTTTGCTCCGATAATGAATGTGCGTGGTTGTGGATAGTGACCCATGTCCACTGCTGATACCCATGTATCTCCAGCGTTACCGTCATTGCCATTATATGAACCTATTGCAGGGTCCATACCGTCATACTTTGTTAGTGTGAAAAGGTTCTGTGCCTGTACGTAGAGACGAAGCTTTGAGATACCCTTCCATGCAATGAGACGCTTGAAGTCATAACCTATGGTGAGGTTCTGCAGACGGATGTAGTCGCCTGTGTGCAGGTAGAGGTCAGAGAACAGCCAGTTACCTACGTCACCGTATGTTACGCGTGGCATTGTGTTAGATGTGCCCTCGCCTGTCCAACGGTCAAGAATTGCGCGGCTGTAATTGCCCTGTGAAGAACTTGGATCGCGATATGATTGTACAATCTTAAATCCAGCTGCGCCCATAAAGTTCATGGAGAGGTCAAATCCCTTCCATTCGCAACCGAGGTTGAGGCCGAAGGTGTACTTAGGCATACCGTTGCCGAGTTCAACCTTGTCGTCTGCGTTGATGGCGCCGTCATGGTTGATGTCAACATATTTCACGTCACCAGGTTGCACGTCAGACTGAAGAATGCCGTTGCCAGCTGCAATCCAATCGTTTATCTCCTGTTGGTTCTGGAAGATGCCTGCGGTCTTGAAGCCCCAGAAATAACCTAAAGCATGACCGTCTTCTGCGCGATAGTATTCCTCTGCGTTGGTGTACACTTGATTTGTCTTACCATGATGAATACCGTCTGGTGTTGGTATGTTAATAACTTTATTGTGGTTATATGCGAAGTTTCCACCAATGTTATAATGGAAATCCTTGCCAATGTTGTCGTTCCAGGTCAGGCTGATTTCCACACCAGTATTCTTTACGTCACCACCGTTAATTAGTTTCTCTGAAACACCAGATGTTATAAGCGTAGGTGCGTGGATAAGCCAGTCTTTGGTTGTCTTGATATAAAAATCAGTTGTCAGTGCAAGTCTGCTATTGATGAAGCGTGCATCAATACCTACGTTGAACTGCTCTGATGTTTCCCATTTAAGTTCAGGATTAGCCAATCTGTTTGGATAAGCACCTGTTGACCATCCTGTTTGTCCGCCATCTTTACCAAAGTTGTAGTGGGTGTTCTCCGTCGTAACTGGCGCAAGGAAGCGGTAACATGGTACATTGGCATTACCCACCTGTCCCCAGCTTACGCGGAGTTTCAGGAAGTCCATCCATGATTTTGTGCTTGCCATGAACTTCTCCTCAGAAATGGTCCAACCACCACTGACAGATGGGAACCAACCTGTGCGGTGTCCTTCTGCGAATTTTGAAGACTTGTCGGCACGCAGTGTTGCGTTAATCATGTATCGCTCTTTCCATGTCCATCCAGCACGCCAGAAGAATGACATACCACGTGTGTCATCATACGGAGCACCTTTCAGGTATATACTCTGTGTGCCTTCTGTATTTGAAAGGTATGCGTGCTCCCAGTCGTCAAAACCTGCTACGATGGCATTGTTGCTGCCACGTGTGTAGTTGCCGTCATAGCGTGACCATTCTGTTCCGAAAAGGGTATTGATGGCGTGTCCGCCCTTCAGAGTGAAATCATAACTTAGAGTATTAGTCCATGTCAGTGCCTTGCCATGACCATTACTCTGTGACACTTCTGAGATGTTGTGTGCATTTTGGGCAGTGTATTCATATTGCGGAGTATATGAACGATACTCGCTACTGTTGTAGCTGATACCGAATACTGTCTTGAATTTCAGACCTTTCAGCGGTTCTATCTGCATGTAAGCATTGGCATCAAGCGTAGCTCCCTGACTACGGTTGAAACGGTTCGACATCATGTTACCGTAAGGGTTTCCGTCATTGGGGTTCCAGTCACTAAACTTTGTGCCAGAATAATTGCCATAAGCGTCATACACAGGATTAATAGGCGATGCTGCGAATGCAGAGCGCAGGTTGTTGTTCCATATATTACCTGTGCTCATGCCGCGTGAGTCTTTCCATGCGAAGCCCACGTGCTCACCAACGACTACCATTCCGTCATGTAATTTATGTTCAGAGTTTGCACGGAAGTTGTATCTCTTATAATATGACACGTCAGAGCCACCTACGACACCATCCTGTCCCATGTATCCGCCAGAAACAACGTATGTGGAAGTCTTTGAACCGCCGGTGACGGAGAGGTTGTGACTCGTAGTGAGTGCACCGTCTTCGAATGCCTGGTTTATCCAGTCTGTATCATATACGTTGCCGTTGGCATCATGGATGAAGTCGATTGATTGCCAGTCAACTGGTGACATACCGGAATTGAGTCGTGCCTCATCCATTATTGTCATGTATTCCTGGGCGTTGAGCATTTCAAACTTACGTGGCACTGACTGCCAACCCACATAGCCGTCATAGGTGATTTTGCCTTTACCTTCCTGACCGCTCTTTGTCGTAACGAGTATGACACCATTTGCAGCCTGTGCACCGTAGATAGCAGCTGATGCTGCATCCTTCAGTACGTCGATGCGCTCTATGTCGGCGGGGTTGAGGAGTGTCATGTCGCCAGCCACACCATCTATAATATAAAGAGGTTGTGAATTACCTATGGTGCCAAGGCCACGGATGGTTACGTTCATGTCTGCACCAGGTTGTCCTGATGTTGCAGCAATATTAACACCAGGTGTCTGTCCCTGCAGAGCCTGCAGTGCAGTGGTGGTGTTCAGTTTCATAATGTCGTCGCCCTTTACCTGTGTGGTTGCACCGGTGACGAGTTTCTTCTTCATAGTACCATAGCCGATGACCACGAGTTCGTCAAGCGATTGAGAGTCATCCTGCATGGTGATGTTCATGGTAGAAGAAGCCTTCAGAGTTTGTGTCTGATAGCCGATGTAGCTCACTACGAGAGTCGCACCTGGTGCGGCATCGAGATAGAAGTTACCATCCATGTCTGTCACGGTACCCTGCTGAGTGCCTTTTACTTGAATGGATACACCAATGAGAGGCTCGCCGGTCTGGTCAACGACCTTTCCCTGAACCTTCCCCGATTGTGTCTGCACCATCTGATTTGGCGATGACGCAAACATAGGCAGGCATGGAGCCCCCGTCGTCAGCATGGCTGCTGCCATACCTACAAACAGTGACCTGCTAATACCTTTTCTGCCGCCATTTTGCAGCAAAGATGATTTTGTTGAGTCCATGTTGCTTAGTTTAGTTAATATTGTTTAAGGATTCTTGTTTCGTTGTGGAGTTAGTAAAAATTCCTTTTGCGAATTACTGTGTGCAAAATTAACAATAAACGTCCAAACCAAGCGTCATGTTTTGTTTCCCATAATGTCTGTTTTGTTTCAAAAAGCCCCATTTCATCGAGGAATGCAGTGTTTTCTTCCCTCTTTTGCCTTTTGAAACTAATATACTGTCCCCCTCTGTTCTCCTTATTCTAAGTTGTCACGAGCATACACCATACTACGCATGACGCGCAATCATGCGTTTATCTTTCCCAGAGTATTGTATGCTGCATGGCGTAGGTACAACGGTGCTGTTTCGTCAGCCACTACCCTATCCGCACATTCATATATATTATGGTATTCCGATTCGTCAAAGTCAGTGCCCTTAATCAACAGCCGAGAGAGTATGCAGTAGCCGTGCAACTGCCGCATGACATCATCCTCCACTATGAGAGCCAATGCCAATGTCTTGGCGTATGGCAGATACTGATACAGATTCATCGAAGCCACTTCAGCTATTTCTTGCGTATGCGTGGCATCTATCCACTCACGTGCTTCTTCTTGTATCATTACACTGGCAGGCATCAGCAGCGTAGCCATGATTTTGCTCTCGCGCACGTCATCCTGCCAAAGCGCCATTGCCGTATCGCGGTCTTTATCATACTCCGAGGCCAAGGTCTTCAGGTGCCCCAACGATGCACCCCAGTTTATGTGGTAGTCTTGTCCTTTCTCCCGCAACGACTGCGCCGTCACACCATTCATTAGCAGTCGAAACTGCTGTCTTATTTCTTTTGCTTGTGAATTCACCTTCTGTCTATTTATTATAACGTAATGGTACTACTTTTTGCCATATCTGACAAATATAGAGGATTGGAAGTCATACCTGCTGATGTCGGCTTATCATTTCCTCAAGAAACACTGCCACCCCGTCTTCTTCATTAGTGAGCGTCACGTAGTCAGCAGCCTGTTTCACCTTTTCTTCTGCATTGCCCATGGCAACACCTTTGCCTGCCAGACGAAGCATATCAATATCGTTGTAACTATCACCAAAGGCTATAAGGTTTCGAGGCGACATGCCATAGTGTTGCAATATCTTCGCAAGGGCAGTCCCCTTGTCTATGCCTGAAGGTAGGAGTTCAATAAAATAAGGTGTTGAGTGGAGTATGTGCATACGCTCGCCCATATCCTCAGCCATCCTTTTCTCCCACTCTGGTACTATCGCTGGGTCTCCCACCATAAGGCATTTGTTGATTGGTCGGGGCACATCATGAAGGAAGTCTGTCACTCCCACTATGCGCATATTATTGTTGCGCGATGACTGTGCCACGTATTTATCATCGGGGTACTCCGTATATATTGCGTCACCATGATATGTCATCAGTGTCATACCCGATTTTTGCTGAAACTCCACCAGACGTGGCAACAGTCTTTCATCCAGCGTACGCTCTGCGAGTATTTGCTTTGTAGCACAGTCTTCTATATGGCCGCCATTGTAACACAGCAATATGCCGCCGTAGTCAGCCATGTGCAGTTGTTCAGCCAGCGGACGCATTCCGTAGGGTGGTCGCCCACTGGCCAGACACAGTCGTGCGCCCTCACGCTGCATACGCAAGAGCACGCTGACCGTGCGCGGAGTAATCTCTTTCCGCTCATTAGTCAGCGTGCCGTCAAGGTCTATTGATATGAGGTAGTTCATTCTGCAAAGTTACGCTTTTTCAGCGACACAGCCAAATTTTCACCTCTTTTATTCTTTACCAGTACCCAAAATGGTTAGGAAAACAATCAATCCAAATGTATCTCAGGATGCTGCACTGCCAGTTCCTTGCCTTCCTGCGAGAGATAGAACATATATAGTATAACGGGCTTAGTGCCACGGTTCTCGCCGTGGTGTATGGTATTTACCATCTCTACTACGACCTCACCCTCTTTTACTACTTTCTCATTCCCCTCGAGATCAATTATGGTCAGCTCGCCTTGTACTAATATGCCATAGTTCATTACGGGATGATGATGCCAGCCCAGTTTCTGTCCGGCAGGGAATACATACTTTACAGCTACCAACTCCGGACGCCCCTCAAAGTAGTCGGGCAGTTCCACTCCGTCCCAACTCTGACTGGTGCGTATAAGCTCAGTGGACTCTACCTTTGGCAATGTAGCATTGTCAGCATTTGCTTTCTCACATGATATTGTAATGATGCTTGTACTGCAGATTGTGAGGATGGCAGTAAACATCCATAGAACAGTGTTTCTCATTTCTTTTGGTTTTTTAGAGTTTTTAGTTGTTGGGTTGTCGTTTCTCATCTCTGTCTCCGTTTTTGTCTTCGTCTTCATCGTGACGATTGCAACGGCTGAACCGTTCCACACCTGACATAGGCGTTTATTTGTATCTTTACTATCTTGCCGCAAAGATACAAATAATTATTTAAACACCAAAATTTTTATTCATTTTTCTCATTATTGCACTTAATTTTTCACCTTCCTAAAAGTTAAATTAAGTCAAGACACATTTGACTGCATGATAATCTCTATCTGATTAGGTGGTAATCGCAATGCGATTACCACCTAATCAGATAGAGATTACAGCATAATAAGATAGCGATTACATCATAATCAGATAGCGATTGTTTTTCTATAGGAAAGTTTCAGGCAGTGAGACATTGTCCAGCTCTTTTGCTTCAGCGAAAAGAGGGGCTATATCCTCAGGCTCGAAGCCTGCAATGCCACAGCCTATCGGAGTGACGAAGAAATGTAGTTCCTTATGTTCACGGGCAAAGTTGACAAATTCGTCAACGTAGGGTTTTATCGTCTCTATTCCACCTTGCATCGTGGGTATGGCATAAGACTGTCCCTGCAGTCCTGCGCCATTGCCCCATTCTGCACCGAATTTCTCATAAGCCATGCGCGCCGCACCGCCTGCGTGTATGCCAGCTAAGTTGCTGCCAAAGACGAATATCTCGCCTGGTTTGAGCGAAGTAATAAAGTCGGGGGTAATTCTCTTCTTTTCCATATCATTATCCTTCATGTTATTATCATTACAAATATCTATAGCGGCATCATCGCATACTGCCTCGCAAGGCGCAGCTGCACAAGGCGATGGAACAAAGGAACCATGGGCGGCGAGGTCGCCATAGTAGATGCCGTTGCCATAGTTCTCAATGACAAAGGGCGTCACTACCTCGTCCATCATGCGTTTTACGCGTTGGTTTACCGCCGATGGTGTCATGCCATACTGCGCCCCCACCTCCTTTTGCTTGTATCCCTCGTAAAACACCATGTGTGCAATCTCATGCATCTTGCGGTCGTTGCTGTAGTGATGGGTAATAGCATCTACGATGTTTGAAAGGAAAGATTCGTCATAGTCGTTGGCACGCATATAGTCAAGCATTACTGAGGAATCGCTGACTGTGTGAGCATCAAACTCACGATTATAGTGTTTCAGGGCATCGAGTACCACGAAGTGAAAACCACGCATCATCCATGTTGACAGCCTCACGTCGCGTGGTTTGTCTGTCAGCGGTTTAAAGTCATGCTTCATTAAGTGCAGATAGTATTCATGAGCAAGCGAGTAAAAGTCCATACCTGTTTTGTTGCGTAGATTATAACGGTGGTCAAACACGTTGTATGCTCTGCGACAGTAACCGTAAAAGTATTTCTTTGTGGCATAGGCCTCATACTTTGCCAAGCGTGATATGATGAGTTCTTCTTCCATAAATGCAAATTTACGAGTTTTTTTTGAAAAACAGAAATTTTTCATGTTTCATCTTAATTTTTTATGCGTAAAGTCTTTTATAAGGGTAAAGACGTCTTTTTCAAACCATAAGTACAAACATCAATCAAACAGAAAGGAACAAATCATGAAGAAGAATCAGAAGACACAAATGACATCCAAGTGCGTATATAACCTTGTCATCGTTGACGAATCAGGCTCTATGAGCGTTATAGAGCGTGAAGCATTGGCTGGTATCAATGAAACAATCACTACCTGTCAGGCCATGCAGAAGAAATACCCTGAGATGCTGCAACGCCTTACGCTTGTCACCTTTGACAGCAATCATTATAAGGTACAGTATGATGATGTGTCGGCAACGGAGGCTCACAAACTGTCGGTTAACGATTATCGTCCCTGTGGCGGCACACCGCTATATGACGCTATCGGACGCAGTGTGTCGAAGCTAAATGCTCAGGTAAGTACAGGTAACAGCGTGCTTGTTACGATAATCACTGACGGTGAGGAAAACTGCAGCCGTGAGTACACGCTTCGTATGATAAACACGTTGATTGAGAAACTAAAAAAACAAGGTTGGACCTTTACGCTGATTGGTACCGACAACCTCAATGTGGAGGGAATGGCAGAGATGATGGCTATTGACAACCATCTTACTTTTACGGAGGATGAGAAGTCAACACGTGAGATGTTTGCACGTGAGCGCAGGAGCAGACGACGCTATAACGATGCTCTTGCATGTTGCGATGCTATACCGACAGGCTCATATTTTGATGAGTGAGGACTCATAGGATTCCTGTACTGGATATAAGGAAATCGCATCGCTATGACGGGATTTGGTCGTTTCATAGCGATGCGATTTCTTTTCTGCATAATATACTATTTCCTTAATTCCATGATCTTCGTAGGACATGCCTCTACACATTTCCCACATTTCAGACAGTCAGGGTGCAGATAGCCTTCTGCTTGTCCGCGACTGTCGTAAGGTGTGAGTTGCATGGGACAGACACGTGCGCACATCTTGCATTTCATCTGGCACGAGGCTTCAACATGGATGTGGGTAAAGCTTTCGGGTAGCGGTTGTTTACGTGGTGCTACCCAGCTTGACAGCGTACCCATTGGACAGAACGCGCACCACGTACGCGGTGCATAGATGAATGACAGTACTACACCTACTATAGTGGTCACGACGATAATCGTCCAGAATGTGCGCCCTATGTCGCTCCACATTGCCAGTCCGCCCTCGCTCCATCTGGCTTGGCTCAGTTGCAGACCGAACATGGAGAATATGAATACCACCATGAATATGCGGAAGCCTTTGGTACGCACGAACTGCGGTATGGGACGATGGGGTGAATACTTCGACAGCACACGATCGTACATATTGCCACGCGGACAGACATGACCGCACCACCAACGACCACGCTTGATGCTCATAGCCACCGGTCCTACCATACATATTAACGCCAGAAGCCCTACTACAGGATAAAAATAACCTACTAAAATGTATGCTATTATTATCCAATATAGTGGCGAACCGCTTGTATGGAAATGACGATGAAAGTTCTTTTTGTTGCTCATAATGTTTTCGTTTTTGCGTTGTAAGGCTTTAATCTTTACGCTTACGCATGGTTGTTATTATCGTATCAAGGTCATGGGCGAGGCGTGTATAGTCATCCACATTGAAGGGACAGGCACTCATCTCGCGGCGCATACCTTCAGGAATAAGGGCATAGGCTTTTTCTTCCATCTGTCTTCCGCTGTCTGTCAGCGTCACTATCTGTTGTCGTTTGTCTTCCTTGCCCCTCTGGCGCTTCACCAGTCCTTGCTTCTCCATACGCTGTATGAGCGGCGTGACGGTGTTAGTCTCAAGAAACAGTCGGTGGGCGATGTTGTTCACTAACTGCTTATCTTCCTCCCAAAGCAACATCAGCACCAGATATTGGGGATAGGTAATGCCGAGAGGCTCGAGATACGGACGGTATGCCTGTATCACAAGCCTCGACACGGTATATAATCGGAAACACAGTTGGTTTTCCAGTTTCAGTTGTTCATATGCCATATTTGGTCGTTTACTTCCAAACAATCAATTACTTTACATCATTGCCGCAAGGAAATTCTCGTAGCCCAGTTTGTCAATGTAGTTCAGATACTGTGCCTCCCATGCCATGTGGTCTTTCTCGTCGTCAATCCACTTCTGGATGAGTTTCTTAGTGGGATAGTCGTCGTTGAAAGCTTCAGCCAGTTCACTCAACTGCTTCACGGCAGTAGGCTCGTAGTCTGACTCTATCTGTTGCTTCGGGTCGTCATAGAATGGAAACTCAATGGTCTGCATAGCCTCTTGCAAGTCGGCAGGCTTGCAGCCCTGCTCTACTAAGCGATTCAGCACCTCTTCTGCCTCTTCCCACTCTTCTTCTGCCTCTTCCTTCCACTTGCCTGCCAGTTTGTTCCAACCATTCAGACGGCAGTAGGCCGAGAAAGCGAAGTGTTGCTTACTATTACCAAGACCATACAGCGCCAAGATTGGCAAACTGCTTCATTGCTTCTTCCTTAGTTATAATCGTATTTTTTTTAGGGGTTAACAATTATTCTTAGCTCTTCACAGCATTGCTTCCACATCCTTCTCAAAGTCCTTCGGCTCCGTAGTGGGTGCATAGCGCTTCACTGTCTCACCGTCCTTCGAAATCAGAAACTTGGTGAAGTTCCACTTTATGTCACTGTCTTTCTCTACGCTCTTGCTGATAGTTTTGAAGAGCGTCTTCATGGCTTTGGCCTTCAGACCATTGTATTCTTCAGTTGGAGCCTGAGCCTTCAGATACTCGAAGATGGGCTGAGCATCAGGACCGTTGACATCGCCCTTCTTCATAATCTGGAATGTCACACCGTAGTTAAGTTGGCAGAACTCCTCGATCTTTGCGTCGTCAGCAGGGTCTTGTTCTTTAAATTGATTGCAGGGGAAACCGATGATGACCAGTCCCTTGTCCTTGTATTTCTGGTTCAACTCCTCCAGTCCTGCAAACTGAGGTGTAAACCCACACTTGCTTGCCGTATTGACAATCAGCAACACCTTACCCTGGAACTCAGAGAAATCTAATTCTTTTCCTTTACTCGTGAGAGCCTTGAAGTCATAAATCCTTTCCATAATCTTTTGCTTTTTTAGTTGTTTATATTGTTTTCAATGCAAAGTTACGAAAATCTTTTAATATCGCAAGCGATATAACTACATATTTAACACAGTTTAACTTCATATCGCACACGATATAATCAAGCCTCTCTTATCCAACTGCAAGAAAAACGGAGTGCAGTATTCGGTATTCTATCACTATGCGACCACTAATTAAGCTAATAATTATTTACACCTACTTATAGATTGAGTTTTAACTTTTCAAGAAATCTGAGTACTTAAAAATACTTTCTTATAACACTCCGCCTTTTTCTCTATCTTCAGTGGATATGCCCGAGACGATGATGGCATACGCCACCAGCGTAGTGTGCGACCGTAGGCATGAAGCACAGTGTTTCCTCCTATCTTGGGTTGGGGGACAGCCACGCCTGCGGCGTCTGTCAACAGTGTTTGCAATATTTCACTGGCTTTACCACCAGTGGTAACAATATCGTGACATAACGGCATCTGTTGAAGCAAGGTTTCAATGTCTGTTGGCTGCACTATCTCAAGAAATTCATCGCTGGCATTACCTCGCAGACGTCGAACAACCGTAGCCGTATCATAAAAGGCAAGTCCTGTTGCATTTGCAAATTCAATAATCTTTTCCTTGTTAAACCGCTTGCCACCATCACTGTTTTCGAAATACGCTTTGTCATCGAAATGTATCAAACCCATTATACGCCAGAAATCATTTATCCAGTTAGGATAGAAGAAGTCCATGCTCCAACGCTCTCGTGGCGGTGGGAAACTGCCAAGGAACAGTATGCGTCCGCCATCAGGCAGGAATGGCTGCAGGGGATGCTGCTCCGTCCCTATTGCCATTATATCGTTATTTGTTTTCTTCATTTGTAATAACAAAAAAGTTCCACTGCATTGCTGCAATGGAACTCTCTTTATTTGTTGTTTCACTTGTATTTCTTTAACCTGTGGACTTTTGACAGACCACCACTTGAAATACTTATTCAGCCTTTGCCTCCTCAGCGGCAGGTGCTTCTGCTGCTGGTTCCTCAGCCTTAACCTCTTCTGCAACTTCCGCTGCAGGAACTGCGGTCTCAGTCTGAGCGGCAGCCTTCTTACCAGCACGGCGGGTCTTCTTGGCAGCCTTAGGAGCCTTTGCCATAGCCTCGTCGAAGTCAACAAGCTCAATGAAGCAGATATCTGCAGCATCACCCTGACGATGACCGAGCTTGATGATACGTGTGTAACCACCTGGGCGGTCACCTACCTTCTCGCTTACTACTGAGAAAAGCTCTTTGATGGCGAACTTGTTCTGCAGGTAAGAGAATACGACACGACGGTTATTTGTGGTGTCTTCCTTAGAGCGTGTAATCAGTGGCTCTACATACTTCTTCAAAGCCTTCGCTTTGGCAACGGTCGTAGTGATTCTTTTGTGCATAATCAGCGAGATTGCCATGTTTGCAAGCATAGCACTACGGTGAGATGCAGTACGACCGAGATGGTTGAATTTCTTATTGTGTCTCATTTTGACTTTTTACTTTTTGTTTTGTAACCAGTTCTTACAAGATTAACAGTTGAGGAAAGGCCCATGGCATTCAAACCTTAATCCTTATTCCATCAACGCTAATCCCAATTAGTCCTGATTAAGTTTGTATTTGGAAATATCAGTTCCAAACGACAGATTCAGACTCTCGAGCAAATCATCAAGCTCTAAGAGCGATTTCTTACCGAAGTTGCGGAACTTCAAGAGGTCTGTCTTATTATACTGAACGAGGTCACCGAGCGTATCAACATCAGCTGCCTTCAAGCAGTTGAGCGCACGTACAGAGAGGTTCATATCAACAAGACGAGTCTTCAGAAGCTGACGCATATGGAGTATCTCCTCATCGAAGTCCTGATTAACATCAACATCACTATTCTCAAACTGTATCTTCTCATCAGAGAACAACATAAAGTGATATATCAGTATCTTGGCAGCTTCCTTGAGAGCATCCTTCGGGTGTATGGAACCGTCCGTAGTGATTTCAAGCAGGAGCTTATCGTAGTCGGTTTTCTGCTCGACACGAGTAGGCTCTACCGAGAACTTCACATTACGGATAGGAGTGTAGATAGAATCGATGGCTATCGAGTTGATATCGGTGCAATACTCACGATTTTCATCTGCAGGAACGTAACCACGCCCCTTGTTGATAGTAATAGTGAGCTGCATCGTAGCCTTTGAATCTAAATGACAAATCACCAAATCGGGGTTTAACACTTCAAATCCAGTCAGGTACTTGTTGATATCGCCAGCCTTGAATTCTGTAGAATTCTCAACAGTGATAGTAACTTTCTCATTCTCGAATTCTTCTACTACTTGCTTGAATCTTACTTGCTTTAAATTCAAGATGATGTTAGTCACGTCTTCCTTCACGCCAGGCACAGAAGAAAACTCCTGCTCTACACCATCAATACGGATAGTATTGATAGCAAAACCCTCAAGTGAAGAAAGAAGGATGCGGCGCAGAGCGTTTCCGATGGTTACACCGAAACCAGGCTCCAACGGACGAAATTCGAACTTGCCGAACTTATCCGTAGACTCCAACATCACGACTTTGTCAGGTTTTTGAAATGCTAATATCGCCATTAATTTAATGATTTATTTAGAGTACAACTCAACGATTAACTGCTCCTTAATGTTCTCTGGAATG
>OCVV011183768.1_pt1 | contig 14057 bp, 14 predicted proteins | sample 1539721 | NCBI WGS metagenome assembly OCVV01 (sample SAMN02144230, study PRJEB22623) | gut metagenome | biome: sheep rumen | host: Ovis aries | place: New Zealand
GAGCTAAAGAGGCGGGTGGACAAGCGATCTGTATCGCGCCGCTACAACCTAATACCCTTGCTGCGTTCCCACCCTGGGGGATTCAAAGGGAGCTGGCCGTACAGGACTTGTCCATATTTGAAAGATCGCTTCTTTCTTTAAGCGGGTGCAAAGGTACACATTTTAATTAAGAATTAAGAATTAAGAATTAAGAATTTTCTTCTTTTTAACTAATTTTTGAGCCAAAGCACGTGTTATGTGCGAGAAAATGCTTAATTTTGCACACGATTTATTCTATTTGTTAAATATGACACCGGCAGAATATATACAATTGAAGGCATTTGCCAGACAGGATGGGGCTCTTCTGGCATTGTTGTGGATCAGTGCTTCACTTCTCTATCTGATGGGCCTTTCTAATTCCATGTTAGGACTAGCCAGTCTGATGCTATTGTTTTATACTCCCTTCTTTGTGGGTGGACGTCTGCGTAATTTTCGTGACTATGGTCGCAAGGGTATCATTTCTTTCCGTCGTAGTTATGCCTATACTGTAATGGTATTCTTCTATGGTGGCATCCTGCTCGCCATTGCCCATTATTTGTATTTTGCTTTTATGGATAAAGGCTTTTTGTTGAGCCAATTCTCTCGAATATTGTCTACAGAAGAGACGCAGCAGGTGCTAAAGCAGTATGGTATGACGCAGGCCTTAAACCAAAGTCTTCAGGAGATGGCAAGTATTCGTCCGATAGACTATGCCCTGAATATACTGACGATTAATATTTCTTTAGGTTTTTTACTTGGAATTCCTATCAGCCTCTTTTTGTATCGTTCGAAGACAAAGGAATAAACATTTTAATTGAAAATATACAGAATCGATAATAGTCAAGATGGATATATCAATTGTTATACCTCTTTTTAATGAGGACGAGTCAATCCCGGAACTTTATGCATGGATAGAGCGGGTGATGCAGGAAAATCATTTCACGTATGAGGTGATCTTCATCAATGATGGTTCTACTGACCGTTCCTGGGATATTATTTCCGATTTGAACAGCAAGCATCCGGATATTGTGAAGGGTATAAAGTTCCGCCGCAACTATGGCAAGAGCCCTGCCCTCTATTGCGGCTTCGAGCAGGCACAGGGCGATGTGGTGATTACTATGGATGCAGACCTGCAGGATTCGCCCGACGAGATACCTGGACTATACAGGATGATCACGGAAGAGGGTTATGACTTGGTGAGTGGGTATAAGCAGAAACGCTACGACCCGCTGTCGAAGACATTGCCAACAAAGTTGTTCAATGCTACAGCGCGTAAAGTGAGCGGCATCAAGAATCTGCATGATTTCAATTGTGGACTGAAGGCCTATCGCAAGGCGGTCGTGAAGAATATCGAGGTCTATGGTGAGATGCATCGCTATATACCCTATCTGGCGAAGAACGCCGGTTTCGACAAGATCGGTGAAAAGGTGGTGCAGCATCAGGCCCGCAAGTATGGCTCCTCAAAATTCATGGGGCTGAACCGATTTGTGAATGGCTATCTCGACTTGCTGACGCTCTGGTTCCTGAGTACCTTTGGCAAGAAGCCGATGCATGTGTTCGGATTCCTTGGCACGTTGATGTTTTTTGTAGGCTTTCTGGCTGCTTTGTATATCGGCATTGACAAATTGTGGTGTCTGGCTAATAACATTCAGCAGCGCCTTGTGACGGATTCACCTTATTTCTATATTGCCCTGACGATGATGATTATTGGCACCCAATTGTTTCTGACGGGTTTTGTGGGTGATCTGATTAGCCGCAGTTCGAGCGGACGCAATGACTACCAAATAGAAGAAAAGATATGAGGCACTTGTGGCTTATACTTGTATGCGTGCTTTTGGCAGCATGTTCATCCATTGACTGTCCTGTCCGGAATGTGGTGTCGGTGCAGTATGTCATATGTGATGGTGATGGATCGGAAATTTCGCTGACAGGCGACAGTCTGTCGATAACTACGCATAGGGCTGACGGAACGGAAGCATTGCTCCTGAACCGGCTAATAGACAAGTCGAGTTTCTCCATCCCCATCAGTTATTCGCACCCTGAAGATGTCCTGTTCTTTTCCTTTGCTAATTCAGAAAGAATTGTGAATGATACAGTTTGGGTTAAGAAGGAGGATATCCCGCATTTTGAATCGGTGGACTGTAGTGCTGCTTTCTTCCATGAACTGACAGGAGTCAGATATACACAGCATGCCATCGACTCGTTAGTCCTTATAAACAGATCTGTGAATTATGATGTTTCGACCGTCCATTTCCATTTATATCCGAAGGTTGACGATTAGCCTGCTACTGTTTTTGGCGGGGCAGACGGCTATGGCTCAGTTGAAGTTTTTTTCAATACAGAAAGACTCCATTCCTGTCTTTCGTGGCTTTGCCGTGTCGTTCGACTTGGTAGGGTTCGCTATGATGCAACTCTCTGACTATGGGCAGTATGAAGGTGCATTGCGTGTTAATCTTCATGATGAATGGTTCCCGATAGTCGAGGCTGGCTACGGCAAGGCCAATCATACGGACGATCCTGTGAAAGGCATCCGTTACAAGACGTCTGCTCCCTATTTCAAGATAGGTATCGACAGGAATCTCTTGAGGAAGAAGCATGGCCCCAACCGCCTGTATGCTGGCTTGCGCTACGGTTTCACTTCTTATAAGGTGGATTTGTCGCGTGATGATTTTAAGGATCCTGTATGGCAATGGGATACAGGCTTTGGTGTCAAGGGTGAACAGTGTAATTACCACTGGATAGAGGTCGCCTTAGGTCTGGATGCAACTATTTTTGGACCTTTGCATTTGGGATGGAGTGTCAGATACAGGCATAGCATAGCCCATAATGACGGCATCATCGGGCGTACTTGGTACGTGCCAGGCTATGGCATTTATGGTGAGTCCCGTCTTGGTGGTACTTTCAACGTAATCATTGATATATGAACAAGAAGAAGTTGATATGGCAGTTGCCGTTCTTGACATTGCTCGTCGTCGGCACAGTGTTGATAATCCGTCAGCAGCAGTCCTTGCCATACCATCAGAATTCCGGGCTGATATTCGGCACGTCTTATCATATCACTTATCAGTGTGACTCCGATCTTCATCGGGGTATTGAGGCAGAATTGCAGAAGGTGGATCTGTCGCTCTCGCCATTTAATGAGAAAAGCGTCATCACGGCAGTCAATAATAATAAAGACGTGAAGTTGGATGCCATGTTCCTGGAGGTGTTTATGAAAGCGATGGAGATCTCAGATGATACAGAAGGGGCTTTTGACATAACGGTGGCTCCTCTTGTCAATGCCTGGGGTTTCGGTTTCAAGAATGGCAATCAGCCCACGGCGCTTCAAGTAGACAGCCTGCGTCGATTGGTAGGATACAAGAAGATCAGACTGGAGGGAGGGCGCGTCAAGAAGGAGATTCCTCAGATGATGCTCGACTGTTCAGCCATTGCCAAAGGATACGGCTCTGACGTCGTTGCTGATTATCTGCGTCGTCACGATGTGAAGAATTTCATGGTAGAGATTGGCGGCGAGATTGTAACGAGCGGTATAAACGCGCAGCGTTTGCCTTGGAAGATAGGCGTCACCAAGCCTACGGATGATTCATTGTCGGTGAGCGGCGAGTTGCAGACAGTCCTTAATGTGACGGACAAGGCGATGGCTACGAGTGGTAACTATCGTAACTTCTACTATAAGGGAGGCAAGAAATATGCGCATACCATCGACCCGAAGACCGGCTATCCCGTACAGCACTCTTTGCTTTCTGCTACAGTCCTTGCTAAGGATTGTGCGACGGCAGATGCCTATGCCACCTCTTTTATGGTGCTTGGTATCGACAAAGCCAAGAAGATACTGGAGAGACATCCTGAGTTGATGGCCTACTTTATCTATAGTGACGAGAAGGGCAACAATGCGGTCTGGTTTTCACCCACGCTGAAAGGAAAAGTAGGAGAGTGAACGGATATGGAAGGCTTGCAGATATATGAGAAGTTGCTTCAGTTCCCATTGTTTCAGGGAATGAGTCGTGATGATCTGGAACTCGTTGCCGGGCATACCCGTTTCGGGTTCACTAAGATGACAGTTGGCAAGACGGTTGTGGCCGAGGGGGACGTTTGCTCGCAACTGATCTTCCTGATCAATGGCTCACTGCGCGTTGAGACGGTTGCCGACGATCGCGGCTATCTGGTCGTGGAGAGAATGGCGGCTCCCTTTATCCTGCAGCCCGAAGTTATCTTCGGCTACTCACAGCGTTATACCCATACCTTTATTGCAGAGTCGACTTCAAATTTTATTACTATCGACAAGGACGAAGTGTTGCGACTGTCGGAAGATTTCCTGGTGTTCCGTCTGAATCTGCTGAACCTCTATGCTACCCAGACTCAGAAACTCGCCCGCCAGCCTTGGCGTTACAGTCCTGCTTCGCTGGATGATCGTCTCGTCCGCTTCTTCTCCCAGCACTGTGTCTACCCTGCAGGCCCGAAGTGGTTCTATATCCTGATGAACCGTTTGGCTCTGGAACTGAATGATAGTCGGCTGAATGTAAGTCGTGCACTCAATAGATTACAGTCAAAAGGATTGCTGTCTTTGCATCGCGGCAAGATAGAAATACCGCTTCTGGAGCATCTCCTGATGTGAAATAATATAAAATAATATATTGTTATTTGTTTGGTTCTTGCATTTTTTGTAATTTTGCAATCCGAAATAGCGTTAGTAAGTTTATGAGTGAAAATAGAGAACGAGTGAATCCGTTTTTCCTGCCTTATGGTACGCCTCATGATGTGGCTCCTTTTGACCGCATTCGCCTGGAGGATTTCGAAGAGGCTTTTATGGAGGGAATCCGGCGTGAGGATGAACAGATAGAAAAGGTTATCAACGACCCGAGGAAACCAACCTTCGATAATACGATCATCAGTATTGATGATGAGAAGGATGGGGAGGGCTATTATGACCTGTTGGGCCGTGTCTCGTCAGTTTTTTTTAATCTGCTGTCGGCAGAGACCAACGACGAGATGGATGCCCTGGCGCAGAAACTGAGTCCTATACTGACGAAGCATGCAAATGATATCCGACTGAATGAGCGCCTGTTTGAACGTATAAAATATGTTCACCGACACCATCGCAAATTGACGCCTGAGGAGAAGATGCTGCTTGACAACTGCTACGACGGTTTTGTGCGTAGTGGTGCCCTGCTGGATGCTGCAGGCAAGGAGCGTCTGCGCCAACTGACGGAAGAGGCTTCGATGCTTGGGTTGCAGTTCTCGCAGAATCTGCTGAAGGAGAATAAGGCATTCACCCTGCATATCACTGATGAGGCACAACTCGACGGCCTGCCTGAGACCGCTCGAGAGGCTGCGGCATTAGCAGCCAAGGAGCAAGGTAAGGATGGCTGGGTCTTCACCCTCGACTTTCCTTCGTATTCACCGTTTATGACCTATTCGACACAACGTGAACTGCGCCGGCAGATGTATATGGCCAAGAACACGGAGTGTATTCATGACAATACGGAGAACAATCTGGAGATTTGTAAACGGCTTATTAACCTTCGTCGGGAACTGGCACAGTTGCTGGGATTCAAGTCTTATGCTGACTATGTGCTGAAGCATCGTATGGCAGGACGGGTGCAGAATGTCTATAAACTGCTTAATGACCTGATAAAGGCCTACAAGCCCACGGCTATCAAGGAAGTGGCTGCCATCGAGGCAATGGCTAAGAAGACTGAAGGCAATGACTTCAAACTGGAGCCTTGGGACTTTGGCTTCTATTCGCATAAACTTCAACTGAAGAAATATAACATCGACGCAGAGATGCTCCGCCCGTATTTCGAATTGTCGAAGGTGATAGAGGGCGTATTCGGACTGGCTAACCGACTTTATGGCATCACTTTCAAGGAAAACAGGGATATTCCCGTTTATCATCCAGATGTGAAAGCGTACGAAGTCTTCGATAAAGATGGTTCCTATCTTGCCGTCTTCTATGCTGATTTCCATCCCCGCAAAGGTAAGCAGGGCGGGGCTTGGATGACAGAGTATCAGGGGCAGTGGATTGACCGCAAGGGTAAGAATGTGCGTCCTCACGTCAGTGTGGTTATGAATCTTACCAAACCGACGGAAGAGAAACCAGCCCTGCTGACATTGGGCGAGGTGGAGACTTTCCTCCACGAGTTCGGCCATTCACTTCACGGCATGTTTGCCAATTCGCGTTTCGAAAGTCTCAGTGGAACCAACGTCTGGTGGGACTTCGTGGAATTGCCTTCGCAGTTTATGGAAAACTTTGCCGTTGAGAAGGAATTCCTTCGTACGTTTGCTTTCCATTATCAGACTGGTGAACCGATTCCCGATGATCTGATTGACCGAATCCGAAAGAGTCGTAATTACAATGTGGCTTATGCTTGTCTGCGTCAGGTCAGTTTTGGCCTGTTGGATATGGCCTACTATACAAAGAGAGAACCTTTCGACGAGGACATCATCCAGTTTGAGAAAAAAGCCTGGGCGAAGGCAATCGTGACAGAGCAGTTGCCGGAGACTTGTATGACCGTGCAGTTTTCACACATTATGGCAGGTGGTTATGCTGCAGGCTATTACAGTTATAAGTGGGCAGAGGTCCTTGATGCTGATGCCTTCGCAGTGTTCAAGCGTCATGGCATCTTTGATCAGGCTACGGCGCAACGTTTCCGTGACAATATCCTCTCCAGAGGCGGCACGGAGAATCCGATGACGCTATACAAGCGTTTCCGTGGTGGCGAACCTACTATCGATGCTCTCCTTAAACGTAATGGTATCAAGAAAGTGAAATGATGAACGAGAAACAGTTGAAACTCGACAGCCGCTATCTTCGCATGGCACGCATCTGGGCGGAGAACTCCTATTGTCAGCGTCGGCAAGTAGGGGCACTGGTCGTTAAGGACAAGATGATTATCAGTGATGGCTACAATGGTACACCGAGTGGATTTGAGAATGTCTGCGAAGATGACAACAATGTCACCAAGCCCTATGTGCTCCATGCCGAGGCGAATGCCATCACGAAGTTGGCCCGCTCGTCAAACAATTCTGATGGTTCCACCATTTATATCACGGCTTCTCCCTGTATTGAGTGTGCCAAACTGATAATTCAGGCAGGTATCCGCAGAGTGGTGTATGGCGAGAAGTATCGCTTAAGCGATGGCATCGAATTGCTGGAGCGTGCTGGGATTGAAGTCGTCTTTATGGATGTGAATAGTGAAAAGTGAGGAATATGCTGCCGTTGAAGTAACAAATCGTAAATCCGAAAATCGTACATAAATAAGATGAGTCAGAATAAGTCAAACCGCTTTACTCCCCTGTGGATGGCCCTTAGTGTCGTCCTCGGTGTTTTGGTAGGTTCGTTCTATGCGAATCATTTTTCAGGCAATAGGCTGAATATCATTAATTCGAGCGGTAATAAGTTGAACAATCTGCTGCATGTGGTCGATGACCAGTATGTGGACACGGTAAATATCAACGACCTGGTGGAGAAGGCGATGCCACAGATCCTATCGGAACTGGATCCTCATTCTGTCTATATCAGTTCCAAGGATGTTCAGATAGCCAATGATGACCTGAAGGGTTCTTTCTCTGGTGTGGGAATTGAGTTCACTATCCGCAAGGACACCATTCGCGTGCAGAATGTGATTGGCAATGGTCCTGCTGAGCGAGCCGGCCTGATAGCAGGTGATAAGATCGTGGAGGTCGATGACAAGCCCTTTGTCGGTAAGGAAGTCACCAACGAAGAGGCCATGCATCGGTTGAAGGGACCGAAGGATACCAAAGTGAAATTGGGCATTATCCGATATGGTGAGAAAAAGATTCGTCACATCACGGTGACGCGCGGTGAGATACCTATGAAGAGTGTCACGGCATCGTATATGCTCGATGAGACGACGGGGTATGTCAAGGTGAAGAACTTTGGCGAAAACACCTATCCCGAGATGTTGATTGCCTTGGCGAAACTCTCGCAGTCAGGCTTCTCTAATCTGGTGATTGATTTGCGCAATAATACTGGTGGCTATTTGGCTTCGGCTGTGCAGATTGCAAACGAGTTCCTTTCCAGAGGACAGTTGATTGTCTATACCGAAGGTCGTAAGTCACCCCGTCAGGAATATCGTTGCGATGGACGTGGGGCTTACCAGCATATCCCCCTCGTTGTCTTGATCGACGAAGGTTCTGCTTCAGCATCTGAGATACTGGCAGGCTCCATTCAGGATAATGATCGTGGTACGATTATCGGACGGCGTTCGTTTGGTAAGGGCCTGGTACAGCAGCCGATAGAGTTCAGCGACCATTCGATGATTCGTCTGACAATAGCCCGCTATTATACACCGTCAGGGCGCTGTATTCAGAAACCCTATACTTCGGGTGCTGACAAGAACTATGAGGAGGATTTGCTGACGCGTTATCAGCATGGTGAATTCTTCTCACAGGACAGCATCAAGCATACAGGCCCCGAGTATCACACCAGCAATGGCCGAGTGGTCTATGGCGGTGGTGGTATAACGCCCGATATCTTTGTGCCTGAGGATACTGTCGGCATGACCTCCTATTACAAGGAGGCTTCTATGACGGGGCTGATCCTGCAGTTCGCCTTCAACTATACTGACGAGAACCGGGCCAAGATGCAGGAGTTTAATGACGCCAGGTCTCTGGAGAATTACCTGAAGCGACAGAACTCAGTGGAGAAGTTTGTGGAATATGCTGACAAGAATGGCTTGAAGCGCCGCAATCTGATGGTCAAGAAGTCGCATAAACTGTTGGAGCGTTATGTCAATAGCCGTATCATTTACAATATGTTGGATGAAGAGGCTTGGACGGAATATCTGAATCAGGATGATCCGGCCATCTTGGAAACGTTGAAACTCTTCCGCGATGGGAAGGCTTTCCCTCAGAAGCCGGCAACTGCAACAGAGAAGAAAGATCAGAAGGTTGCTCAGATGTTTGACTATCGTGGCACGCATGTCTCTGCTACATTCATCGCCCATGCTTAAGTCAGAACTGAGAAGGCAAATTCGTGATACAAAGCGACAATTCACTCCGCAGCAGTTGGAGGAATTGTCGCTGCCTGTTATTGAGCGGCTGAAGTCCCGTCTGGCTGATGCGCGAGTTGTTCTGGCATATTACTCTCTGCCTGACGAGGTCTGTACGCATCGGCTGATCGATGATCTGTTGGCTATGGGTAAGGTTGTTCTGCTGCCAAAGGTGATCGATGAGCAGCAGATGGAAATACGTCGCTATTATGGTGTGCAGGATCTCCAGCATGGTGTACTTGGGCTGTTTGAGCCGGGTGGCGAGCCTTTCACGGATTATGCAAAGATAGATGTCGCACTCGTTCCTGGAATGGCTTTTGATTCTGAAGGTCATCGTTTGGGTAGGGGGCGCGGCTACTATGACCGTTTTCTTCCCCTGATACCGTCAGCGCGTACTATTGGCGTGTGCTTTCCTTTTCAGATAGTCCCTCAAATTCCAGTGGAACCGACTGACATTCCAGTCTCTGAGATGGTTTAGTGGAATCTAATGTCTGTGATGACCTCGCTTCCCACGTAGTCGTTTAGTTTCTTGGTCAGTTCTGTCCGTCTCATCGACAGGTCTGCCCTGAGTGCCGGATTTGTCAGATGCACGAATAGCGTCTGGTTGCGGATTATCACACTTTCTGTATAGTTGGCCGTCAGTTCTCCTGCTACCGTCGGCCACGCATCAATCAGTCTTTTCTGGAGCAGAGGTGTCTCCAGCCCCTGTGCTCTCAGATTCCTCAGAATCAGTTCCTTGATATTTTTGACATCGCGCTTGAACATAATATCCCCTTTTCCCCTCTTACTTTTTACCTTTTTACTTTTTTACCTTTATCTCCCCGTCTTCTACGTAGAAGATACGATAGTCATGCATGCTGTTGCGCAGTATCTGGTCCAGATGATCACGGTTAGTGTCTGTGATGAATATCTGCCCAAACTCATCTCCAGCCACCAGGCTGACAATCTGCTCTACCCGCCCGGCATCCAGTTTGTCGAAGATGTCGTCCAGCAGCAGCAGGGGAGTCGTCTTGGTGTTAGTACGCTTCAGGAACTCAAACTGCGCCAGTTTAAGTGAGATGACAAACGTCTTGTTCTGTCCCTGACTGCCTTCCCGCTTTATCAGATGTCCGCTGAGCGAGAATTCCAAGTCATCGCGGTGGATGCCGTGCAGCGAGTAGCCGATAGCCCTGTCCTTGAATCGGTCGCGCTGAATCACCTCCAGCAGCGGTCCGCGCTGACAGTGCGATATGTAGTTTACAGCCACTTGCTCCCTATTGCCTGAGATGGTCTCGTAGAACCGTTGGAAGATGGGCACCATCTCTTTCACGAATGCATCACGCTTCTGATAGATGGCCTCCCCGGAGGCTGCCATCTGTTCCTCCCAGAGACTGATGAGTTCCAGGTCAGGCTCTTCTTCCGCTTTCAGCATCGTGTTGCGCTGTTGCAGGGCCTTGTTATAGCGGTTCAGCAATTCCAGATAATTGTAGTCGTATTGTGAGATGACGATGTCCATCAGTTTGCGTCTGTCCTCGCTGCCCCCTTCGATGAGCAGCGTGTCCGAAGGTGATACCATCACTATGGGAATGAGGCCGATGTGCTCAGAGAGTCGCTTGTACTCTTTCTTGTTCTTCTTGAAGTGCTTCTTCGAGCCCCGCTTCAATCCGCATGAAATCGTCAGCCCGCCCTCTCGCCTCTCTCCTCTCTCCTCTCTCCTCTCTTCATAATACACCCCTTCTATCATGAAGAACTCTTCTCCGTGCCTGATGACCTGCGAGTCGACAGGATTCGTCAGTGAATGGCAGAAAGAGAGGTAATAGATGGCATCCAGCACATTGGTTTTCCCCACGCCGTTCTGCCCGATCAGACAGTTGATCTTCGGCGAGAGTTCCAGCGTGGCCGTCTGGATGTTTTTATAGTTGATGAGCGACAGTTTTTCGAGAATCATAGTGCAAAAGTAGTCATTTTTGGCCACAGATTACACAGATTAACACAGATTAATAAACTTTTCCCGTGAAAATTTGTGAAATGTGTGGCTTTTTTAGTAATTTTGCACCCGATTTGCGTAAAATGAATATAAAAATACAATTATAATGGCAAACAACAACAATCAACAGGCTGCTCACGTAGAAGAGCAGACCATTAGTCAGAGTGAGGCCTTCTTCCTGAAGTATAAGAAGGCTATTATCGCAGCAGTAGTTGCTATCGTAGTGATTATCGCAGGTGTCGTACTTTACCAGACTTATGTTTCTGGTCCTAACGAGCAGAAGGCAAGTACTATTCTGGCTAAGGGCCAGGGCTATTTCCTTTCTGGCGACTATCAGAAGGCTCTTAATGGCGACAGTGCCTCTTTCAAAGGCTTCCTCAATGTGGCTAAGGAATACAGCAGCACAAAGGCCGGCAATCTGGCCAACCTCTATGCCGGACTCTGCTATGCTAATCTTGACAAGTGGCAGGAGGCTGCCAGTTTCCTTGAGAAGTTCGATGGTGCCGACGATGCTATGATTTCTCCGGCAGCCATCGGTGCACTGGGTAATGCTTATGCTCACCTGAATCAACTCGACAAGGCTGTCAGCAATCTGAAGAAGGCTGCTGAGATGGCTGATAACAACAGCCTTTCGCCCACATTCCTTATCCAGGCTGGCGAGATCCTTGAGAGTCAGGGAAATAAGGCCGAGGCTCTGAAACTGTATCAGCAGGTGAAGGATAAGTACTTCAACTCGATGCAGTATCAGACTATCGATGCTTATATTGAGCGCGTCAAGGAATAATGGCTACAGCACTCCATAACCTCTCCGATTACGATTTCTCGAAGGTTCCTGATGCCTCTAACATGATATTCGGTATCGTGGTGGCAGAGTGGAATCCAGAGATTACGGGCGCTTTGCTCGAAGGTTGTGTCTCCACGCTTGAGAAGCACGGGGCACTGCCAGAGAATATTCATGTGAAGACCGTACCTGGCTCGTTTGAGTTAATCTATGGTGCGCATCAGATGACGCTTAACGATGGCTACGATGCTGTCATCATCCTCGGCTGTGTCATTCGTGGCGAGACCCCTCATTTCGACTATATCTGTCAGGGAGTCACAGAAGGCATTGCCCGTCTGAATGCTACCAACAATATTCCTGTCGTGTATGGACTCCTGACCACTAACGATCTCCAGCAAGCGAAAGACCGCGCTGGTGGGCGACTTGGGAACAAGGGTGATGAGTGCGCAGTGGTGGCCATTAAAATGGCGAAGTTCTAAATGCGTTATTAGCAATAAAATCCGGGAATCGCTATCAGCAATGGTAGCGATTCTTTTTTCAGTTGGTCAGTTCATTGCCTGTGTAGAGTTGATAGTATTTGCCACGTTGTTCCAGCAGTTCGTCATGTGTGCCTTGCTCGATGATGTGTCCGTGATCAAGAACGATGATCTGATCAGCATTGCGGATGGTAGAGAGACGGTGGGCGATAACGAAGGTGGTACGACCCTGCATCAGCGTGTCCATACCTTGTTGTACGAGACGCTCAGTGCGGGTGTCGATGCTGCTGGTAGCCTCGTCAAGGATGAGTACGGGCGGATTGGATACGGCAGCACGGGCGATGGCCAGCAGTTGGCGTTCTCCCTGTGACAGATTGCCGCCATCGCCTTGTAATATCGTCTGGTAACCGTTTGCCAGACGACGGATGAAGTCGTCGGCCCCTACCAGTTTGGCGGCGTTGACACAGTCTTCGTCCGTAGCACCCAGTCGTCCGTAGCGGATATTGTCGAGCACGGTGCCTGTGAAGAGGTGTGTTTCTTGCAGCACGATACTCATCGAGCGGCGTAGCGACTCCTTGCTGATTTCGGTGACGGGAATGCCGTCGTAGAGGATTTTACCCTTTTTGGTGACCTCCCCCATCCCCTCCTGTAGGAGGGAGGATGATTCGCTGCAACTGTAGGAGGGGGATACTTCGTAGAAGCGGTTGATGAGGTTGATGATGGTCGTCTTGCCTGCACCCGTACCGCCAACGAAGGCTATCTTCTGTCCTGGGTTGGTGTTGATATCAATGTCGAAGAGCACTTGCTTCTCCCTGGTATAGCCAAAGTCGACGTTGCTGAAATCCACGTCGCCTTTCGGGTCTTTCAGTTCTACTTTTCCTTCGTCCACTTCCGGCTCAGCATCCATCAGACTGAATACGCGCTCAGCACCGACGGTGGCATTCAGCACAGAGTTAATCTGCTGCGAGACGTGGGTGATAGGCTGGGTGAAACTCTTGTTGAGGGTGAGAAAGGCGACAACGGTACCCAGCGAGATGCTGAACGACCAGTCGCTCAGGGCGATGGCAGCGCCGACGAGGGCGATGAGCACGTAGCCGAGATTGGAGAGGTTGCCATTGACAGGCATCACGATATTGGCTATCTTATTGGCATTGTAGGCCGAAGCGCGCAGTTGTTCGTTGATGCGTTCGAATTCGTCGATGGTCTGCTGTTCATGACAGAACACCTTTACTACCTTCTGGCCTGTCATCATTTCCTCGATGTAGCCGTTCACCTGTGCCAGACTCTGCTGCTGTGTCCGGAAGTGACTACGGCTTCGCTTACCCAGTTGCGTTGTGACCACCATCATGATGATGGCCATAGTGATGCTGACCATCGTCAGTGGCACGCTCATCACAATCATTGAGGCGAAGGTGACACAGATAGTGATGACGGAGTTGAACACTTGCGAGATGGAGGTGGAGATCATCTGCCTAAGTGAGTCCACGTCGTTCGTATAGACCGACATCATGTCACCGTGGGAGTGCTGGTCGAAATAACTGATGGGCAGTCGCTCCATCCGTTCGAAGATCATCTTGCGCAGCCGTAGCATCGTGCCCTGCGAGACATTGATCATCAGTCGGTTATAGGCGTAGGAGCAGATGACGCCGAGGAGCAGTATGAGGCCCAGTTTGAAGAGCACTTGTAAAAGTGATGTGTATTCAGGGTTGGCTGATTGTGTCAGCGGTACGATATAGTCGTCGATGAGCGTGCGTGTGAAGAGGGTAGAGGCCAGCGTTGTCACTGAGGTGATGGCGATACAG
>OCVV011296048.1_pt1 | contig 14054 bp, 8 predicted proteins | sample 1539721 | NCBI WGS metagenome assembly OCVV01 (sample SAMN02144230, study PRJEB22623) | gut metagenome | biome: sheep rumen | host: Ovis aries | place: New Zealand
ATACGAAAGAAGCTCGCTAACTTTGTCTTCGGTTTCAAATTCCATGTTCTGATAAATCACGGAAGCAAGGAGATTTTTTTGCTCGTCGTCGAGTTTTGCAGGATTCTGCCCAAGAAGAGAAACAGTGCCGCTCTGAGGTGCCAGCCGCCCGCTTGCCAAAAGCATGAGAGTAGTTTTACCGCAACCGTTCTGCCCGACAAAGCTGACGAAGCCCTTTGGCAGGCTTGCCGAAAAATGCTCGAAAATGGGTTTTGGCTCAATTTGTTTGCCGTTCTCATCCAAATCACCCTCAACAGCCGGGTATGTAAAGGTTATATCGTTAAGTTCAAGAAAATTTGTGTTATCCATGAGTTAAAGATAATGAAAATTCCCGAAAAAGGAAAGGGAGCATATTTCAGGATAACTGCATTATAACTCTTTCTGCCTAAAAAAATGCTTTCCAGGCGTAAAAAGGACTTATCGGGTCCGCAAGCCTTGGCTTAAAATTTTATTATATAACAACAATTTATGCTTCTGTTAATGAAAAGTTAAGTGTTTTTCGATAAGATTATTACATGAAAAAAGTCCTCGGGCTGATTTTTTCTTTTCTTGCCTTCTCTTTTGCGACACAAGTTTCTGCTGAGTCTAAGCTTCCGACCCTGCTATTCGGCTACTTGAAGAACGATTTGAGTCTACAAAAAGCCGCACTTACGGCAGAAAACAAGGCTCTTGCCTACGATTCGACAAAAATTCAGAATGGAATTGAGCTGACTCTTTCCACAGGCACGGTTAAAATTCAGTCTTCTTCTGGCGGAACAAAATACACATTCAGCCCGACGGCTTCACTCAGCATCCCGGAGCTTAATGAAACGAAACTCACGGCCACCCTGCCTGTGACCCAAAAATCCGGCTACAATAACGAAAGCGAAAATGGCAGCTACCTTGACAATGGAACGATAAAGCTCAGTACGGGAATAGTTACAAAAGCTCCCTTAAAACGGAAAATCACGCTTCTGGAGGCGGAGCGTGCCTATATTGAAGCCAGCCGTGCAGTTCAAAGTCAGGCTCTTACCGTGGAAAACGAGTTTTACACAAGCTTAAAGACACTGTATTCCTATGTTTCCAAAGTCCTTACTGCTAAAGATGATCTGTATGACGATGAGCTTTCATTAAGAGTCCTTGAAGTTCAGGGCTACAGCAAGACCAGTGCTTCATACCGAAAAAAATACCTTGAATGTCAGAGCGACAGGCGGACTGTGGCTGAAAATCTCCGCAAGTTGGAGAGAGAAACAGCCCTTTTTGCTGTAAAATGCGGTACTGAATACCAGCAGGTCTTCAATTCGGAAAATTTTGATTCTACAAAAGCCGAAGAGGTTGAGTCTCAGGCTTTTCAGGCTGTAATGGCTTTTTTGCCAATGGAAATTCCAGGTGTTGAAATGGAAGATGTTCTTTCCTACAAGGCTGATTCTTACACAAAAACGGAAAGTGCGGCCTGGTCAAAATACATCAGCGACTTAAAGCGGCAGACGGACTATTCTCTGGAGGTTGGCATTTATGGCGGTTACACTTTCAATGAGTCAACTTCAAAATATGACACTGTTGACGGCGGAATTACATTTGACTGGCGGGGAATTACGGCCAGTGCAGGCCTTTCAATTCCCATCGGGCAGAATCTTTTCCCATTAAAGTCATCAAGCTCAGGGACACCATCAGACTCGCCGGTCTATACTTTTTCGCTTACAATAAATCCAAACACCTGGCGACTGGCTTCCATCGATAAAAAGCAGGACGAGTTGAATTCAAAAATCGATGAAATTTCAGTAAAATCGGCGGCTGACGACTACAACACGGCTCTTCTGGATAAGCTTACCGAGCGGGGAGACCTTGCCTGGAGTGAAAAGTCCTACGCCGAGGAATATGACATGTATTCCCAGCTGGAATATGACATGGATAAGTGGCTGGAGCAGGGAAGCGTGACCAAGAGTGATTATCTGGATGCGGCAAATAACCGGGACAAGGCTCAGATGAATATCCTCGTTAACGCCGTGGAAAAAATCATCTACAATAATAATGTGAAGCTCATGTTTGTGAAAACTGAAAACTGAAAACTGAAAACGGAAAACGGAAAACGGAAAACTGAAAACTGAAAACTGAAAACTGAAAGATGATAGATGATAGATGATAGATGAGGGGGAAAGATGAAAATTTGGAAGATTAATATTCGCTTGTCTAAAAAGCAGAAAATAATTCTTGGAGCTTTTCTCTCCATTCTTGTTCTTGTCGTGATTTTGAAAGTTTCTCGCGGGATTGCGGAAAAACGGGCGGCTTCTTCCCAGACTACTTATGTCGTCCGCAAGGAAACTTACGAAAATGTCATTCAGATTGCGGGAACTGTGGCGGCGGCAAAATCCCAGACGCTGAAATCCCTGAATGACGGAACTGTGGTGGGCGTTTACAAAAAAGAAGGCGACAGGGTAAAGGCCGGGGATTTAATCGTTCAGCTGGACGACACTGAGCAGCAATATAACCTCGCTAACCTGGACTACGAAATTTCCGTGGCCAGACAGAATCAGACGGCAGGAAAGCTCAAGCTCATGGAGACCCAGAGAATTTCTCTTGTTCGCAAAGTTGAGAATCGTAAAATCGTGGCCACTTTTGACGGCGTTATTGCCGATTTGAATGTTGATCCTGGCGATTATCTTGAGGCAAAGGATTCAATCGGCACTCTTGTAAATACTGACTACCTCACTGCTGATGTAGAGATTGCCGAAACTGATGTTTCAAAGCTTAAAATCGGGCAAAAGGTTGAGTTCACTTTCCCGGCCTACAGCGGAAGTGTTTACGGTCACCTGCTTTCTTATCCGGCTATTGGCGAAGTTACAAGCCGTGGAGCCACAATTGTCAAGGCTACAGTCCGCATTGACGATGTGCCTGATGGAGTCCTGCCAAATTTCAGCTTTACCGGAAAAATTCAAATCACCGAGCCTGAGACAAAGCTGGTCGTTGAGAGGTACGCAATCGGACGGGACAAGGGCACGGCATTTGCGGAGATTTTAGGCCGGGACGGAAAGACAACGAAAGTCGCGGTTGAAGTCGAGCCTTACGGTCTTGAATATGTGAATGTCGTTTCGGGGCTTGAAGGCGGCGAAATGCTCAAGGCTCAGAGCAATGCTTCAAAGAGCGGCAGAATGAGCGTGAGCAAAAAAGGCCAGAAAGCACAGAAAAACAACAAGAATCAGCAGCAACAGCCACCCATGGGCGGAATGCCTCCGTTTTAAGGGGGAAGTCTCCCCCTGCGCGTCCACTTCGTTGGCCGCTACCCTCTCTGCGGGCTCAAACGCCGCCCGCAACGCCTGCTTTTAGGAGATTTATGTCAGAGCCAGTTATATTAATGGAAGATGTTCGCAAGATTTACTCAATGGGTGAGCAGGAAGTCCATGCCCTGCGGGGAATTTCTTTTTCCGTGGAGCAGGGGGAATTTCTGTCCATAATGGGGCCTTCAGGCTCAGGAAAATCCACCTGCATGAACATGATTGGCTGCCTTGACCGGCCCACAAGCGGCATAGTGAAAATCGGCGGCCGGGAGACGGCCAAAATGAGCGAAAAAGAGCTTGCCGTCCTTCGCAACAAAACAATCGGCTTTGTCTTCCAGCAGTACCATCTCCTGCCTACAATGACCGTTCTTGAGAATGTCATGGTTCCTCTCCGCTACCAGGGAATCGAGCGGCCCCTCCGCAGGGACATGGCACTCGCTGCCCTTGAAAAAGTGGGGCTTTCTGACCGGGTGAATCATCTTCCCAACGAGCTTTCAGGCGGACAGAAGCAGAGGGTGGCAATCGCGCGGGCGACGGTCACTCGGCCTGCGATTATCCTTGCAGACGAGCCCACGGGAGCCTTGGACAGCACGACAGGCCGGGCCGTCCTGGAACTTTTCGGCGAAATCAACAGTACGGGAACGACAATCGTAATAGTCACCCACGACCCGGGAATCGGAGCCAGCACACGACGCTGCATACGCATTCTTGACGGAATGATACAGGAAGACAAGACATGTTAGAGGATTTTATCGACTCATTAAGAAACTTTTCTCGCTCAAAGACCCGCACGGTGCTTTCCCTGCTGGGCGTGATTATTGGCGTGGCCAGTGTTATTATCATCACGAGCATAGGGGCGAGTTCTACCAAAAATATTCAGGCTCAGTTTGGCTCTTCGGGGCTGGATTTAGTCAGCGTTAGCTCCGGCGGCTGGATGAGACGAAACCGGGATGCCGTCACTTTAAAATTTGACGAAGAATTGCGCTCTGATTTGTTTGACAGCGTACGAAACATCAAAAAGGTCTGGTACAAGAATTCGGCCAGCTTTGCGGTTTCTTATGGCGAGACTACCGTTACTTCAAACGCCACCGCCATTGAGCCGGGCTATCTTGAGATGTATCAGCTTGAACTCGACACAGGCAGTTATTTTACCGTGACTGACGATGTTGCGGGCAGCCAGAAAATGATTATCGGAAGCGAGGTGGCTTCTACTCTCTTCCCTGATGGAAATGCTGTGGGAAAGGGCGTGATTGTCGTTTCCTCAAAAGTTCCCTTTGCTTTTACTGTGGTCGGAGTGCTTAAAGAACAGTCGGCGGGCATGGAATCCACCACAACCGGAATCTACATTCCCAGAGGCTTTTACTCAAAAAAAATCAAGCCAAACCCGACTGCCGATACAATCATGGTTCAGGCGACAGACACAAGCCTCTGCTCCCAGCTTGTCACCGATTTGACCGAATACATGAACGAAAAATCCGGCACGGAAGGCAGTGTGAACATCACTTCAATGCAGACCATGATTGAGCAGGTCAAAAGCGTCATGGGAACGGTGAGTCTCATGCTCTCTGGAATAGCCGCAATTTCCCTTTTGGTCGGCGGAATCGGCATTATGAACATAATGATTGTAACGGTAACGGAACGGAAGCAGGAAATCGGAATCAGAAAGGCTCTGGGTGCCAGCCCCTTCGCGATTTGCCGTCAGTTTCTGGTGGAAAGCGCAAGCATCACCCTTTTGGGCGGCATTTTAGGAATCGGGCTGGGAATAGCCATCAGCCTTGCCATTGAGTATGTGGCGACAGAGCTTCCTTATTCGATAAAATTCTCCGCCTGCGTGATTTCCTTTGTTTTCAGCGTTTTCGTGGGAATCTTTTTCGGACTCAGCCCGGCCATGAAAGCAAGCAAACTTGACCCGGTTGAGGCGCTGGCAGGCTGAATCCGAGATTTCAAGGATTTGAATTTTTACAAGCGGCTTTTGAAGAAGTCTATGACTGCCTGTTTTATTTCGGTCGGGGACTTACTCTTCAAGATATAGCCTTCCGGTTTTAAATTCATTACGGTCATGACGCTTTCCTTGTCATTGTTTGCCGTAAGGAAAATTACCGGCAGCTGTGCAAGGGAAACATTCGAGCGAATCTTTTTAAGCACTTCAGGTCCGTCCATTCCAGGCATTTTGTAATCCAGCAAGACCAAATCAGCAGAATGGCTTGAAAGATACTGCAGGGCGGCCTCTCCAGAATTTACAAGCGAAATTTCAAATTCATCGCCGAGCCAGCTTTTAATTGAGCGCAGGAGGATAGGCTCGTCATCAACAACAAGGATATGTTTGTCGGTAATGTCATTCTTCTGCAGGGTACTTATAAATTCTTCAGTATTGAATGTATAGCTTGGAAACCTGATGGCAGGGATTTTTCGGAGCATAGTGTCCTGGTCAACGGTCATATTTATGGTTCCGATTGTATAAATATTGATGTTTCCGTTTTTTTGAATCTGACCGAGCTTACGGACCACTTCAAAATCCATTCCTTCAAAAAGACAGAGGACTATGTGAAGTTGCCTGCTTGTATCAAATACCAGGCGTTCAGGAACAGGTGCAATTACATGAATTGTACATTTTGTTGCCTGCAGCTGTACAAGAATATTCTTTACGACAGGCCTGGACTCATCTCCGATTACATATATTTCTTTCGTCATACTTAATTCTCCTTACTCTGAGAGTATTTTTTTTAATTCTATGAAATCGACATTCTCCACACAGGTGCGGATTTTTGCGAATATATCCTTGAATGATTGTGGATGGGCATAGGCAGAAAGTTCTGCCATAAGCGAATCTAAAAGGTCAATGTCAAAGTCTTCCGCCGCTTTTCCGATTTTAGAGAGTTTTTCTTTTAACTCCGCTTCTGAAATCACAGGCTTACCGGCTTCGTCATCTTCTTTTTTTATAAGAGCCGAAAGCTTTTCCTTAAATCCCTTGAATAAAGTCATTAAGGGCGTGTGCTTTTCTCTTATTTTGTCAGACTCTTTTTTGTTTGAAAGCTCCTCCAGCTCCGCGGCTTTTTCAGAAACTTCCATGGCTCCGATAAGGCGGGAAGTGCTTTTAAGGGCATGAACTTTCGTACAGTAATTTTCCCAGTCCTCATCCTCATAGAATCGCTGCAGCTCATCTGCCTTTTCATCAATGGTATCATGGTATTTCTTTACGGTTGATTCAAGCAGTTGGGCTGAGCCGCAATTTTGAAGGGCTGCATCAAGATTGATTCCTTCGACAGAAGACAGCTTTTTAAGGAATTCATTTTCTGCATCGCTTCCTGCATTTTCTTCTTCCGCTTCGTCATCGCTTATTTCTTCCAGATAATCTTCCGGCAAATATTTGCGGATCATATCTTCAAGTTTGTCTGGATTTACAGGCTTTGAAAGATAATCCGTGAAGCCTTCTTCAAGATACATTTTCTTGACACCTGTGATGGCATTTGCCGTAAGGGCAATGCAGGGCTTTCCGGCACTCAGATTGCCTTCCATTTTTTGCATGAAATGCAGGGTTTCAATTCCGTCCATTTCCGGCATACGGTGGTCAATGAAAAGAATGTCGTAACAATTGGCCTTGACTTTTTCCAGAGCCTCTTTTCCGCTCATGGCTGTGTCGATGTACATTTTTGTTTTTTTGAGCAGGCCTTTGATTACTTCCAGATTCATTTCCGTGTCATCGACAAAAAGAAGCCTTGCTTTGGGGGCGCAAAGTTTTTCTTTGTAGCCGGCAATCTGCATGAGGCTGGCCTTGTATGCTTCTGTAATGTCTCCTACTTCCGTCCAGTCGATTACCGGCTGCTCTACTTCAAAAGAGAAGGTCGAGCCAACTCCGTATTCACTTTCAACATCAAGTTTTGTGTTCATCATGGCCAGCATTCTCATGACAATGCTCATGCCAAGACCGGTGCCTTCGATTGTTTTGTTCTTTCCTTCTTCAATTCGCTCAAAGGGTGAGAAGAGTTTTTGCATGTCCTCGGCCTTGATGCCGCTTCCCGTGTCTTTTACGCTGACAAAAAGAGAAATATTGCTGTCGTTGAGCTTTTTGTAGCCCACGGTGAAAGTGATTGAGCCCTCTTTTGTATATTTAACGGCGTTTGTGAGGAGGTTGAGAATGCACTGTTTTATCCTTATGCTGTCGCCAAAAAGGGTTTTAGGCATTTTCGGATCGCTTTTAAGTATTAAGTTCAGTCCTTTGTTTTCGGCCCTTTCCCTGATCATGTTTACCAGATCCACGACCAGGGATGAAATATCGTAATTTTCCGGGAGAAGCTCCATTTTTCCGGCTTCAATTTTAGAAAAATCCAGAATGTCATTGATGATGGAAAGAAGGCTCGTTCCGGCATTTTTTATGTTTGCGGCATAACCTAATATCGTCTTGTCCTTTGCCTCACGGAGAATCATTTCATCCATGCCAAGAACCGCATTGATTGGCGTACGGATTTCATGGCTCATATTGGCGAGGAAAGAGCTCTTTGCCTGTGAAGCCGCCGCCTGCCGGTCCGCCTCATTCTGCAGTTTATCACGCACAGTCTTTTCTTCGTTGATGTTTTCGATTGCCCAAAGGACATGATGAAGCGTGCCGTCAGGATTCCGGTCAACTAAAATGAAGCGTGCCCGGCACCAGTAGCCTATTGTTCCCTGGAATTCATGGGCTATGGATTTTCTGCCCTTCATCCGCTCTTCAAGAGTATCGAAATTGATGAATTCCATGAAGTCTTCGCGCTCTTTGCCCTTATCCCGTACCCTCTCTTCCATGACTCGGCGGACAGTTGCCCTTGCATGATCAAATGAAGTTCCAATTGACTTTGCTACATCAGAATGTACCTGAATTTCAGTGAAAGTATCCTGATTAAGGTCGATTTCATGAAGGGACAGATAAATGCTGGCCAGAAATTCGCTTTTATTTTTGCTTTCGCTTAATGCCAGCTCTTTTGCCTTTCGGTCAGCTTCTGCCTGGGAGCTTATGTAGTCTATGTATTCCTTCATCTGGCTTGTCATCATCTGAATGTTATCTGCCAGTTCTCCAAGCTCATTGTTGGATTTGTAAGGAATCTCAAGCCCCAGCTCTCCCCTGGCCAGCCGCCGCCCCGTTTTATTGATTGTTTTTATGGGGATAATGATTTTCCTCATTAGATATTGAAGCAGGATAATCGCAAACAAAAGGGTTATGAGAAAAGAAAGGGCAAAAATCATTAATTGATTGCTTTTTGTCTTGAAATATTCTTTGTCTGAAATGGACGTGATTAATGTCATTCCGTTTTCAAGTTTCCTATTGGAACCGAAGTAGCTTTTATCATTCCAGTTGAATTTTCCCAGAGTGTTTTTTTTCAGATTACTGAAAACATCGAACATTTCACTTATTTCGGCGGATTGTTTCACGCTTTTTTGTAAGGTGAAGGACTGGTTGTAATAAACAAGGTTTCCGTCCTCTCCGATAAGCATTGCAAGCATATTTTCAGAGGGAACCTTGTTTACGATGCTCTTCAGAGTGGCAAGGTTTATATCCATTCCGACAAGGCCAAGGAATTCTCCTTCCTTAAATATAGGAATGATATAGGAAACCATGTACATATTGATGTTTTTATTTTCATAAGGCGCTGTCCAGACAGGAGCCTTCTTCCAGAGAGGAATATAATACCAGCCGACATGCTCGGTATCTGTGGGTGAATACTGGGACAAATCTGTAGGCTTGATGCTTATAAATTTTTTATTATCACCATATTCGATGAAGACGCCGCTTGTGCTGCCGTACTTCTCAAGATTCATCCTGAAATATGCCGACACGCATCCCTTTGTATTTTCAGCAAGATATGTAAGCTCATCCAATAGAAAATCCATGTATTTTTCTTCGTATTCTGAACTTTTCTGGATTTGCTTTTCATCGATTGTGTTGGAAATGACGCGGGAGGCAAGGGCCACGGACTTTTCTATTGCCAGAAAACAGGAGTCAAGCTCAGCGGCGGTTTTGTCTTCTGTAAGCCCTACAATGTGGCGGAATTGTTCATTGCTTAATTTTAGCTGCTGCCTTACATGGAGCAGGGATGTAATCAGGAAAGGGAAAAAAATTAAGAAAATGCTTGCGATTATAGTTTCCGTTTTTAGGGAAAACAGGAGATTCTTTTTTATCATTTTCATTTTTTAACCTCTACTCCATTTCCGCCTTCTTCCTTGACTAAGTAGCAGGCTTGGACGGCCCGGTGGTAATTTGTTTTTATGCTTTTTGTGAAGTCGATTTTAACTATGCCGACCGAAATCGTTATATCCAGAGAATCTTTTAATTTTTCGCACAGTTCTTTGAATTTAGTGGCGGTTTCTTCCGCTTCATTTTCGGAGAAGACGACGAATTCATCTCCTGACCAGCGGAAAATCAAGCCCTTTTCGCCGACAGTGTCTTTTGCATGCTCTACGACTCCCAGAATGATTTTGTCACCGTCCCGATTCTCATTTATCGTTTTAAAACGGTCTATGTCGAACATGACAAGTGATTTATAGCGGAGCGTATTGAAAATTCCCAGTTCCCCATAGGATTCTTTGAGGTAATTTCGATTTGGAAGGCCTGTAAGAAGGTCTTCGGTTGTGGCGGATTTTTTTAAGTAAGTGTGCACCGTAGCTTTTCTGCTGAAAAGTGTGATAAAAAGCTGGCAAATCATAATCAGTGCAAGCAATATGACCGTAAGGTCATAAATAAGAGGCCTTTTCTGGGAGGCAAAGCCCTGAACTACCAGGAACCACTCAAGTTTATCCATATAGCGTGTAAGCCTGAAGCCGGACTTTCCTTTGTCCGTATACACATAGCTTTTCCCCACGGCATTGTCAGAAATTGCCTCATAGATGTAGGCGTTTTCAATGTTTGTGCTGTCCGTATCGACTTGAACCAGTCCGTCAGGGTCAACAAGGTTGATTTTAACGCCGTATTCTTTTTCGGAACGGGAAAGTTCAGCCTGTAAGTCGTCTATAAAGAGACCTATGCCGCACACCCCAAGAAGAGAGCCGTCCTTGTCTTTGATGCGCATATTGATGAAAATTGTCCACTTATAATCGTTTACCTGATCCCGGTCCGTATCCAAATCGAAGTCTTTGTTTGAGTCCAGGAAAAACTGATACCAGATATCGTAAGGATCTTCTTTCGGAGCTATGATTCTTGAAATTCCTTTAGGCGTGAAATAACGGTGGCTTTTTTCAGAGACGACAAAAGCGGCTGTATAGCCGAATTTTTCTTTTATGGCGCTGAGATATTCGCTCATAATCGCTTCAATTTCTTTTTGCGACAGATTTTCTTCATCTTTTAAAGTTTTTTGTAAAAAAGTGTCAGCGGACATGCCTGACGCAATAATAATAGGACCGGCAAGGGTAGCATTTATGGAATTGTAAATACTTGATGAGATAAGAATATTTTTGGACTCATTATGATCCTCATTGTGAAGGTTTGAGTGAGGAGCAATCTGAGTCAATATAAGTATCAGTGCAAGAACTGCTGCAAATACTGATAAAATTTTTTTGTACATAAAATCTCTCCGATGCCTTTATCTTTAGACTTTGAACTGGTCAATCTGGCTTCCAATCTGGTCGATGGATTCCTGCACCTGATTGGAAATTGCCGTCAGTGCCGCTCCAGTTTCATTTATTTTTCTTGCTCCAATACTCATTTCGTCCATGCTGCCCTGCATTGACTGAGTGAAATTCTGCAGGCTGCTGACTTCCTGAAGAATCAGCTGGTTTCCTTCACTCATCTCGGCGGCCGCGTTTCGGACCTCAACGGTACTGTCGTTCATGTTATGGAGTGCATCTGTAATCTGCCGGCTTCCTTGCTGCTGCTCTTCCATTGCGCTCTTGATTTGCGCGACAAGCTGGTCTGTATCTGAAATCTGCTGAGAGACAGTTCCAAAGGCCTGGCTTGAATCTGCCGATGCATCGACGACGGCTTTAATTGAAGTCTGAATGCCGTTAAGCTGCTCGCCAATTGTCTTTGACTGGGCGCTTGATGTCTCTGAGAGCTTTCGGATTTCATCAGCGACGACGGCAAATCCCTTTCCGGCTTCACCTGCGTGGGCTGCCTCAATGGCCGCATTCATGGCGAGAAGGTTTGTCTGTTCCGCAATGGCAGAGATCGCGGCGTTTGCTTCCTGAAGCATGGCTGACTGCTGTTCAATCCGGCGGATCTGTTCATCTACAGCCTGCTGCTTGACGATACCGTTCTGCGTGTTGCTCTGAAGGCTCTTGAAAGAAACAGCCATCTTGTCAACGCTCATGTTTACGGAAGAGATGTTGCCAATCATCTGTTCTACGGCCGCACTTGCCTGCGTTACTCCCGATGACTGGGTCTGAATCATGTTTTCAAGAGACTCGATGTTTGAGGCGATTTCGTTAACCGCACTTGCTGTCTGGTTAACGCTCTTTACCTGATTTGAGATTTGTCCGTGCATACTTTCGATGTTTGCGATAATCTCTGTAATGGAAGCTGATGTGTCCTGTGCCGTAGCGGTCATGTTCTGGCCTGCATCACTCAAAGTGTTTTTAGAGTTTTTTACATCGCTGATGATTGCGTGCATCTTTGAGGCGAATTTATTAAAGCCGTCAACTACAGCTCCGATTTCATTGTTTAGGTTGATGTTTATACGGCGGGTGAGATCCGCGTCTCCAGAGGCGATGGCATTCATTCCTTCGTTTACATTGCCAAGCGGTTTTAAAAGACGGCGGATTAAAATTCCTGCTATGAGAATCGTGAAGATTACCGTAATGGTTCCGCAGAGCATCAAAAGATTTCTGATTTGAGTGACCAGATCATAAATCATGTCGGAAGGAATTGAAATCGCGAAACTCCAGGGAGTCTCTTTTATAGGCTGGAAACAAACCAAATCACGGTCAGCATCATGGCCTGCAACTGTTCCGAAGCCGGTCTCACCCTTTACCATCCGTTTTGCGATCTCGATGATTTCTTCATGCCCCGGTGTCGGATTTGTGATGAAGTTTTTCTTCATGAGATAGTCCGGATTGCGGTGTGCCATGACCGTACCGTCGCTTGTTAAAAGCCAGCCGTAAGCAGCGGTTCCGAATTTAATCTCGTTGATTTCTTTTGTGATGTTTTTAATCGGAACTACACCGACGACAGCAACGAAATTCTTTCCGTTTACTTTTACAGCCCTTGTAAAATGGACTACATATTCACCTGTTGTTTTAGAAACTACAGGATCGTCGATATATTTGTCTTTTCCGTTAAAAAGTATTTCCTTGAAGTAGTCTCTGGAAGAAATATCTGTCCTGCTTCCAGTGTCGTTATATGAAAGGCCGTTTTTATCAACGACCATTATGTAGTCAAAAACCGCCGCCCTGACATTTTCATGGGCAACAAGCCATTGACCGGCTGCATCAAAGTCGCCTTCCTGCATGATGTCGGCATTTACATAAAAATCAAGAAGATTAAAAATGCTGTTCAAGTCATTTTCTACCGAGCGGACATAGGCATTTACAGTTTCCTGATAGTCTATTGTTCGTGCAGATTCGACTGACAGCCTTGTGTTCCTTGCGACAACCCAAGTCTGGATAAAATTGAAAACAGTAATAGTTAAACCGATGCTGAACAGAAGAATGACAAGCAGACTAGACCGTTTTTTTCTGTTAGAAATACTTTTCTTCGACATAAAAAAAACTCCTTGTATGTGTCAAAAATTATAACACAGACAAGGAATTTTTTAAAAAAAATTTTAAAAAAATTTAAATTTCTTTTAACATTTCCACTTCCTTTGCGTACATTTCGATTCCGCTTTTCCAGAAGTCTTTCGTGGTGATGTCAAAGCCTGCCTTCTTGCACAAATCCTCGCAGCTCATGTTGCCTGTGTTGGAGAGTAATTCTGCGTAGGTTTTGGCAAAGTCCGGGCCTTCTTTCTTGTAACGGGCATAGAGTCCTGCGGCGAAAAGCTGTCCGAAAGCGTAGGGGAAGTTGTAAAAGTCCAGTCCTGTTGAGTAATAATGTGATTTTACTGCCCACATATATTCGTGCCGTTCGCTGTTAAGTCCGTTTCCGTAGGATTTTTCCTGAGCTTCACGCATGTGCCGGCAGAAATCGTCTGCGTTAAGCTCGCCTTTTTCCCGCTCCTCAAAGACGCTCTTTTCAAAGTAGAAGCGGCAGAGAATGTCCACCAGAACCTGGCTCACATCCTGCAAGTCAAGGTCAAGAATCTGGATTTTTTCGGCGTCTGAGCATTTTGAAATCATGTCCTGCTTTACGATTGTTTCGGCAAAGGTTGAGGCCGTTTCTGCCAGCGTCATGGGGTAGCTGAAAAATGCCGCCGGCTTTCCCTTCATGCAGGAAAAATGATATGCGTGGCCAAGTTCGTGTGCCAGAGTGATTATGTCGCTGAAAGCCCCGGTAAAATTGGTCATGATTCGGCTCTGGTGGCCCAGCGCAAAGTCTTCGTCGTAAGCTCCTCCCACTTTTCCTGCCCTGACTTCCGCGTCAATCCACTTTTCGGCAAAGGCTTTTTTTGCAAAGTCGCCCATTTGCGAACTGAAAGAAGAATAGCGCTCGATGATGTAATCGCGGGCTTCGTCGAAAGTCCATTCTTTTGAAAGAAGGCTTTGACCTCGTTCTGTGTCCGACGTGTTTTGTTTGTTGCTCGGGGGCGGAACAAGGGGTGCAAAAAGGTCATAGAAGGCCAGCCCTTTTTTGTCCTGTGAGACTGTGAGATTGTTTTTGTGAAGAAAATCTGCCTTTAAATTGAAATATTCCCGCCAGAGAGG